>Ga0214543_1007888_pt1 | contig 17876 bp, 8 predicted proteins | sample CNSS2metaG_FD_160094 | JGI IMG/M metagenome (GOLD analysis project Ga0214543, IMG submission 160094) | Root nodule microbial communities from cowpea collected in UCLA plant growth center, Los Angeles, California, USA - CNSS2 | ecosystem: Host-associated > Plants > Roots > Nodule | place: USA... | reverse complement strand
TATATATATATATATATATATATATATATATATATATATATATATATATATAAACGTAACTTAACTTATTTATTTTACGTTTCTTCTTTTATTATAGTAAAAATATTCTTTCTTATTAACATTTTAAAATATTTAATATATTTCTTATAAAATCATCAATTATTTGTATATTTTAGATATTTATAATTTTTACATTCATATGTTCATAATTTATTATAATAATATGTATATTATATATATATATATATATATATATATATTCATATATATATATATATATATATATTTGTAATAATAATAATAATATATAATAAAATGTTTATAAATAAAGTAATACATTATTTGTTGATTTATGGATGTTACAATTCTTCCCTCTAAAAGAAATTTCGTTTTCGAAATTATTTATTTATTTATTTTTGGAATAAATAAGGGTAAATGTTTGTTACTTTCTCTTCTAATTCCCATGTAATATCTCCATTAGCTTCATTCCACGTGACCTTCACTAGAGGGATCTGTCTGCCTCTCAATTCTTTGACCTTCTTGTCCATAATCTGTACAGGTATTGCGTCAAATGTAAGGTTATTCTTTAATTGTACTATATTAGGTCTTATCACATGAGTTGGATCAGAAATATATTTTCTTAATTGAGACACATGAAAGACATTATGAAGGTTGGAAAGGAACGGAGGTAAGAAAATTTGATAAGCAACATGACCTATTTTTCTAAGAATTTGGTAAGGGCCAATAAATCGCGGAGTGAGTTTCTTTGATTTCATCACTTTACCAATTCCAGTGGTTGGAGTTACTTTCAAGAATACATGATCACCTTCTTGAAATTCAAGAGGTCGTCTTTTCTTGTCAGCATAACTTTTTTGTCTACTTTGAGTTGCTCTCAATTTGTTCCTGATCATTTTGATTTTCTCTGTTGTTTGTTGAATCATGTCAGGATCTAATACTAAATTCTCACTTGTCTCAAACCAACACAAAGGTGTTCTACATTTCCTTCCATATAATGCCTCATAGGGTGCCATACCTATGTTGGAATGGAAACTATTGTTATAGGTGAACTCAATCAAAGGCAGGCATCGATCCCAACTATCAGAATTTTCTAACACACAAGTTCTTAGCAAATCTTCCAAAGATTGAATGGTTCTTTCAAATTGTCCATCAGTTTGGGGATGATAAGCTGAGCTAAGGTGAAGCTTGGTACCTAAAGCTTGATGTAAACTTCCCCAAAATTTTGAAGTAAATCTAGGGTCCCTATCAGATATAATACTTATTGGAACTCCATCTAACATGACAATTTCTCTTATGTATAATTCAGTCAATTTTTCCAATTAATACCTAATGTTAATGGGTAAGAAATGAGCAGACTTTGCATTGTAATATTCTATGAGTAGTTGAACTCCCTTGTGCCCAGGTTTGATGTAATCAATTTTATTCATTTCTACTTCTTGGGTATTTATCTTTGCTTTCATTCAATTGTTTGTGGTTTGATTTATGCTTAATGACTTGATCACTCTTCTTATTTCATGGGTTTGATTTGAGTTGGAAGATTGGTCTCAACTTATGTGGATGAATTGACGACTTATCCTATTTCACTGATTGGGATTGAGTTGAAAGACTCATATCAAACTAAGGTCCAATCAAATCATCACACATGTACTGGATGCTCCATGGCATACTAGAGTGGATGTTGGAGGAGAGAGTCTTGCACATTAAAGCAAGGACTCATTCTACCAAGAGTTGAGAAATCACACTGGGTTTGGAGTCCTTAGGTTCTAGTGTATCAAGGATGAACCTAGATCTACATAAAAAGAGTACTCCCAAGACATTGAATGATTTGAAAAGTAAGTAAACTAGATGGTAGTGGTGTGGTAGAAGAAGATAAGATGAAATCAATTCATAGCCCCTACTCCACTCAATCTATCTAATAACTACTATTTATTTTTACTTGCACTCTTTCTAACAAACATAAAATCGAAAAATCAAAGTACTAATATGTTTGCTAAATCCTTATGGATACGATACTTGTTCATACTACGTATGAGTACACTTGATGGGAAATGGTTGTTGGGAAAACAATCATCAGGTACTCTTTAAAAATAGGAAAATTATCTTTTGACAAAATTTTTTAACAAACTTTTGACAAAGTTTCTATAAATAGAATTAAATAGATTAATTTTTTATTTTTTAATCAAAATAAAGTAATAATTGTAATATTTTTTTTATTTAAAAAGGTAATTTGTCAAAAATTTGTCAAATTTTTTTGTTAAACTATCATCTTCCAAATTTTTTACTTAAGGGTCTTTCTTACGACACTAGTTAAGAATAATTAATATGTTTTGAATTTTACAAAAGTGTGTAGTTAATTATAATATTAAATGAATTTTGACCTACGTACTATAATGACACCATTAAAGATAATAAATAAGTTTTGAATTTTACAAAAATATATAGTTAATTATAATATTAAGTGAATTTTGACCTATTTATTACAAATACAATTTTATTTTATTTAAAAAACAAATATGCCTATAAATAAATATAACTTTAATTAATAATTTATTTAATATACACATATAAAAGATATAAAAAGTATAAAATAATAAAATAATAATATTTTAATATTGTTAAAAATTAAAATATAATTATAATAATTAGGTCAAGATTTATTTAATATTATCGTTAATTATGCCGTTCTATAAAATTTAAGACAAATTAATTATCCTTAAAGTCACCTAAAAATGAAATAAACTTTTTACTTTGATAATAGCGATTGTGCTTTAATTATTAATGTCTACGTTTAATTATTTATTTTATTGCTCTAATATACTCAAAGAGATGCAAAGATTAAACAGATACACATAAATTAAGATTTTCCGATCAAATTAATAAACGTATGTTCTTCAAAAATGAAATTAAGATTATGGAAAGAGTTTTATATATAGTTAAAATTAGTTAAAATTGAAATTATGATTAGAATTTTGAAAGATACACAAAATCATAAATTATAAATATTAAAAAGAAGGAAGGTATAGCGCTATAGTTGAAAAGTACAGCGACCTATAATGCATAATAGATAACCGTAGCCTCAAACCATTAAAAATATATTTAAAAAGAATAAATAGATAGGCAACTATTGTAGGAAATAACCGTAACATCCAAAAGTTTTACAATGTAATCCTTTTAATATACAATATATTAAAGTTATTGTTATTTTTATTTTAAGAAATAAATAAATATATATTTGGTAATCAATTAAAAAAATTTTCTTCTATAAATAATAGAAATAATAATTTATGGTATAAATTATAAATCTATCTATCTATATATATTAAATATTTAAATTTTACTAATAATAAATATATATTTTTATAATATTAATAATAATAGAATGATAGAATTACATATAAATATATTATTAAAACAATAAAATAGTTACGTCTGAACTTTTCATTATATATATATATATATATATATATATATATATATATATATATATAAACAAATATTATAATTTTTGTAAATATAAATATTAGATATGATAAATATATGAAATATAAAAGTAATACTATAAAACAAAAATTACATATAAGAGATAAGTTCCTGCTTAATTTTGCAGGATAAGATGCATTGAATGAGAAAATTTGTTGCATAAGTCTTTGGCTCAAATCTTAATATGCATTAAATGAGAAGAATATTTACTCCACATGGGCAGCTCTATTAAAAGGGGTTTGTGTTGTGATGCAGTGATAAAAAATAAAAAAAAACAAGAATAAAGGAAAAAGATAAGGAACAACTCGACAGAGAGGAAAAAAAACAAAGAGAAGGAAACAAGAAAAAGAGCAAGAAACAGACTCAGAAAGAATGCACCATACTATGATAAGAAGGAAAAGACATTACCATTTTTATTATATTTGTTTTATTTATTTATTTATTTATTTATTCTATACTATTTTATTGTGTGAGATATTCTTAACCCATCTTTTTATACTATCGTATATTGTTTCCAAATTTATTATTTTTAAAGTTATATATATATATATATATATATATATTAATATCAATTTAAACATGGCAAAATTATAATATTATTTAAATATTATTATTTGTAAATTACATATATTTATGAATTTAAGTATGTTAATAATATAATATTATACTACTTATACGTACATATAATATATGGTTTCATTATACTTTGTATGCATATATTATATATATATATATATATATATATATATATTATTGTACTAATATAATATAAATTAATCCCTGTTATACACATAAATAAGTAACATATAAATTTACGTAACCTCAATAAGTATTTATATTTATTATCAATTTATATATAAATATATAACATATAAATTCTGTACAAATTTATTATTATATGATGTGTAATTTTATATGTTTTCACTTATTCATTTAACATGTGTTTTACCGCATATTTTAGAAGTAGAATGTAATATTATTGGTACATGTATTTGAAGAAGATGGAACACTGAATGTTGATTTCTTTTTATTTATTTATTTTTAAATGAAACAAATGTAGATAAGAATAATAATTATTATAATATTAATAATAATTAATAATAGAGTTATTCAAATTTAAATTAAATTATAGTTGGAATTTCTATCGTGAGAATTTAAATAAGTAAATTTTATTCAAGGTAAGATATTGAATTATTGTTATTAGTCATATTGAACAACCAAAAACAATGATTGTGATTCTTAATTTTCTAGGTTTGGTAGGATATTATAGAAAGTTCTTGGCGTTTTTCAAAATAGTCATGTCTTTAAATGAACTCACAAAAAAAGGTCAAGTTTTTGTGTGGATAGAAAAAATGTGAATAGTTTTCAAGAGCTCAAGAAAATATTAACCACTTCTCCTGTTTAGTATTGCCTGATCCTACCAGACACTTTGTGATATTTTGTGATATTTTATGATGCTTTCAACATGGGATTAAGATGTATTCTTATGCAAGATAGAAGAGCACTGACATATGCTTCTAGGCAAGCTAAGAGCACATGAGAAAAATTACCCAAACCATAATCTAGAACTCTAGCTGCCATTATTTTTGCACTTAAAATATGGAGACATTATGTCTATGGTGGTAAGTTCGACATTTTTAGTGATTATAAGAGTCTCACTCTTGTTTGATAAAAAAGAGTTAAATAAGGGACAAAGGAGATAGATGAAATTTTTTAAAAATTATGATTTTGAATTACATTACCAAGGGAAAATGTAGTGGCACACTTTAAGCAAGAAATCTTTACATGTCTCCTCACCGATGATTCAAGAAATGAGTTTGTTAGAAAAAAAAAATACAAACATGATTTTTTTTTCGTCACACTAAGTGTTACAAGATTGGCAAGTGTATCAAATCATACAAGTAATAAAGTGGAACGTCCAAGTATCGTTTCCTAAAAGACTTGTGAAAACATTTGACAACTCTTGTAATTCACAACTCAATTAGACAACAAATTTCACAAAAACAAAAATAAAACTCTGTTTGTATTTTTATCAAACATATGGTGTGCATCAATATATGATAAAGGATTCACTACGATTAGGTTTCATGATCCAATTCAAAGAAAAAACACCAAAACGATATTCTTCTAATTCCTACTCTAGCATTCACATCTTATGTAAGAAGCCCTAATGTCTTAGGATAAGTCTAAACTTGGATAATAAAACCCTAGATGTCTTAGAAATTCTTATTATAAGTTCGCATTAATGATCAAAATTCTCATGTTATGAATGATCAATTATGTACTCTATGTCTAGATGCACAATCAATTATTTTTTTACTCTAGTGTTGATTTTGACTTCTGCTAAGCCCTTATTTATATATTTTTCAGAACTAGATTGAGCTTGAAATTTGTACTTGAATAACCAACTCTATTGATAATTAATTTTCTTGATAATTGAATTATCCATCTTTGTTGATAATCTTCTTAAATCTCTGAGATCTCCACTTGAATAATAATCTTGAAAATATTCTTTAATCTTCAAAGATTTCTCTTTATCTAATAATATTGACATATTCTTCAAATCTTTAAGGATTTTCTCCTAATTTGCAAAATATAAACTAAATACTTATCTTTTCCAATTTTATTAAATAAAACCAAAAATATCTAAAAAGATAATAATAGAATAATAATAAAAGATAAAAATAAACAAAAAAAATAAAATATGATAATGTCAATTATCACTAAGCCATAATAGAATGAAATTAAACTCCATTCAAATCAATAACAACTTACACAAGCAAATCCTTAAGACTCATGTAAGTGATGAATTCATTCAAATGTAAAAGAAGTTGACAGGACAAAATAATGGAGAACATTTTGGCATAAATACGACATGCATTTGGAAATTTAATAATAGGATGTGTATGCCTAATAATGGAAAATTAAAATGAAGATTTTAGAAAAAGAACATAAAAGCAAATTAAGCATAAATTCGGACACGAAAAAAATGTATCAAGATGTTAAGAAAATGTTTTGGTGGCCCAAGATGAAGAAGAAAGTAGCACAACATGTAACAACATGTTTAATTTGTTAAAAGGCTAAGATAGAACACCAAAAACTAGCAGGGATGGTATAATTCTTAAATATACCTGAATGGAAATGGGACATTATAGAAATGGATTTTGTAGTTGGCTTTACACAATTTGTTCAAAAATTTAATTCCATATGGATTATCATGGATAGGTTAATGAAGTTTGCTCACTTCTTACCCATTAACATTAGGTATTCATTGGAAAAATTGATTGAATTGTACATAAGAGAAATTGTGAGGTTGTATGGAGTTCCAACAAATATTGTATCTTATGGGGACCCTAGATTTACTTCTAAGTTATGGGGAGTTTACATAAGGCCTTAGGGACTAAACTCCATCTTAGCTTAACTTATCATCTCAAAATTGATGGACAATCAACAAGAGCAATCCAATCTTTGAAGATTCACTAAGAGCTTGCGTGCTAGAGGATTGTGATAGTTGGGATCGATGTCTACCTCTGATAAAATTCACATATAACAATAGTTTTCATTCTAGCATAGACATGACACTCTATGATGCATTGTATGAGAGAATATGTAGAACACCCTTGTGTTGGTTTGGGATAGGAGAAAACTTAGTCTTAGGTCCTGATATGATTCAACAAACAACTGAGAAAATCAAAATGATTAGGGACCAATCGAGAGCAACTCAAAGTAGACAGAAAAGTTATGCTGACAAGAGAAGACAACCTCTTGAATTTCGAGAAGGTGATAATGTATTCTTGAAAGTCACACCAAAAACTGGAATTGGAAGAGCGATGAAATCAAAGAAACTCACTCCCCAATTCATTGGTCCTTATCAAATTCTCATAATAGTTGGTTTTGTTGCTTATCAAATTTCTTTACCTGCTTTTCTTTCTAACTTTCACAATTTCTTTAATGCGTTTCAATTAAGAAAATATATTTCTGACTCATCTCATATAATAAGACCTGATACAGTACAATTAAAGGGTCACCTTACATTTGACATAATGTTTGTACACATTATAGACAAGAAAATCAAGGATTAGCCTTCAACCATTGTCACTATCACAAAAATCCTTTAATGTGTTTTTCAGTTTAAAACTTTCACTTTCATAAACTTTGATTGTATAGTATATTGTAAAAAAACAAAAAAAGTTTGATGACCCAACGCATAGATGACCTCTGTAATTTATAGAGCTGCACATCACAAACTAATTGTTATAATAATTTGTTCAAAATTTATGAGATTACAGTATCAAAATCCATGCAACAATTCTAAAAATTGATTTATAAATGGACTATATTTATGAAAATAATTTATTCAATTTGAATATATCATATCATCCCACATATTTGAGAAATTATCAACAAAATGGGAGAGACTAGTCACACAAGTTAAAATATTAACTTTTAGACAATTTTTTTTTTAATTTTAGTAAGTATTATATATATATATATATTATAAATATTTTTTAAATTTTAATTAATTAAATAATATCTCTAACCGGTAAATTTAAATGATTATTATATTTATTTATTAAGTTAATTTATTATATAATCAATCATTAAAATTTAATTTGTAACGATTAATGATTTAAATAATAATATTATTATATATAATACAAAAGATTAATATTTTAAATTATTTTTTATTTTAATTTAAAATAACGAGTCAGGAAAGTGGATCAATTTGATATGTGATATGAGAACAAATTATACTCTTTAATAAATATTAAGACTCAATTTAACAATAAAAAAAATTATAAATTTAAATATAAGAATTAAATTACTAATTACATTTAAATTTAATTAAAAACATAATTCAATATAACATATTAAAATTTGATGAATGTTTGGCAAGTGAACCAATCATTAATGTAGTAATAAAATATCGTTAGTTGGGATTGACTCGTTAAATACTAGATTTATAATTTACGTAATTTTGAGGAGATGAGATTCAATAGAATTACAAGCATAAAATTTATAACAAAAGCTTCAATCAATATAAGAACGGTTAGAGGATTGATTTCGTACCATTTCCTCTAGAATTATACTCATTTTCAATTGATGCAAGCTATGTAATCATCCACCTGAGTTTACTACTCAGAGTTGTTTTACCCCTAATCCCTTAGTAGGTAAAATCTATTCATTGAATTCGAATCTCCCAATTCCTTAAGTCAGTTTACAAAAATTCAATAGAATCATGAAAAATCAATAATCATCTCTATTCCAAACTAATTAGGTATGCCCAATTTTCCAATTGTGACATGACCTACCATGTCTTCTTTATAATCACAAGCAATCTCCAATTTTCCAATTGTGAAATTGCTCATAGAATAAATTATAAAACCATACACGGAGCACTGAGATGAATAACAATAACAAAACATCAATTGTAAAGAGTTGAACCTATAATCCAAGTCTTACATCAATCCTCCAACAAAAATAAAATTAATTTTGTATAATGAAAAGAAAAACTAAAACTGACGAAAGAAGAAAATGATGAAGATCAAGAAGAATAAACTTTTCATGAACGATCCCCTCCTCTTATCTTTACCACATTCTCTCCCTTTGCTAAGGCAAGTTTCTCTCTCCTCTAACCGTTTCCTCTCTTTCTCTTTCTTTTATTTTCTTTTTTCTTTAAATCATTATCAGTCCACATCATATGTAGATTTCTTGTTGAAAAATCAACAGGTTGTGGAAAAATCCACAGGCCACCTGTGGAACTTGCTCTGTTTTGCACTTGATATTCTAAAGCAAAATTTACAGGTCGTGAAAAAATCCACCAGGCAGGCACATGTGGGATACACTGTTTTGAATCCTGCAATTTGAAGTCAAATCCACAGGTCGTGGAAAAAATTCACCAGGCACTTGTAGAACACACTGTTTTGAATCTAACTAACTCCCTCCAAACTTATTTACACAAACAATGCATAAACTCAAATGTATGATCCAAAATAAGATAATGCATGATGAAATTGGTCCAAGAATGCCCAAATAAATAAAAATGGCCTAAACTAATGCATGAATACACATATATTTTATTAGCTCATCAAATTCTCTGAAGCTTAGACTTTTCCTTGTCCTTAAGCAAAGAAAATGTAATGAAAGAGAATAGTAAATGCAGACATAATGATGAGTTAACATCTAATCTCAATTCCAAATTCACCCAATGATATTCTAGAAGCACACATTCCACGTTTGTTTGTTAGGTCCTAAGTGCAATTGAGTAAATGATGTAAGACACGAGACATTAAGGAAGATAATCTTTGAACTTTAATTTCTCTTAATAAAAGATTTCTTCTTATATTTCTAGCCTAAAAGACATTTACCTACCAACTAACATGGATCTTTCACTCCAATGCTTTTCACTTGCCACACCCAATCTCAAAGGAGTGCCTCTTTTCTTAGTAACACAACCTCAAAACATGTCCATTTCACTTATTGTCATTATTACTATTATTCTTCCATTTTTTTTCTTTTTTATATGAAATTGACATACATTTCATGCGAACATGCCGTAAGGGATGAATCAATGAATACTATTCATAATTATATTTGTAAACATTATCTATCCTAAAAAGTTTAGAACACTCATTATATTTATTATACTTTCTTTAGTGTTAAAAGAAAGTAAACAAAATCATATCTTTGATGCTAATTACTTTCTGCACGCAAATGTTGCACTCTGGGTCATGTTACAATAAAAATAACCACATAAACCGAGACCCTCTTACGGAGAATCTACAAAATAGTTCATGTACCTCACCGTGATTTTGATTTAATATAAGATAAATTATACTTTTACATTCATAAATTTTTTTTCTTGCTTTCTTTTTACAATCCTTTTAATAAAAAAGTATGATTTATAACAAATAAAATAAACATAAATAAAATTTTAAAATAAAATAATAACATTTATAGTTTGTTAAAACAAATGATGATAATGTAAAACTATGATCTTCCTTAAAATAACATAATTCTGATTGATGCTTACTCTCAAACTATAGGACCACAAAGAGAGACTCGAGGAATTCTAATAGAATTTAGATATAAATCTAAATTAAAAGGATAAAGAAGTTAAAAATAAGTTAAAAGGAAAGAAATCACCGAGTGGTATAGTATTAATATATTTTTTTTCTGATAAAAAAATCACCAATTATTAAATAAAAGAACGTCATGTTTATTTTTTATATTTGCTTGAGTAACTTAATTTCTTTTTTCTTTTTTATATTTTTAGCCGAATTCCAACTTATGTAAACTATGTACCTAAGATGTTTGTTGGATAATCAAGATATGCTGCCTGTCATGAATTCTATTAATGGAAATCTTTGTACTAAGTTTCTTTGTAAACTACTTATACTTTTTATTGTGTTGTTTAACTAAATGCAAGCTTAGACTGTTGTGTAATGCAAAAATATCTATTTTCTTTCATCAATCCAACTTTTGTTGAAAAATTAGCCACTAGAAGGAAAAAAACCATTTATAAAAAATTAAAAAGAATCAAATATATGTACATTTAATGATAAAAGTGGTATTTTATTTTAATAAATTATAATATCCTTATTCCTTACCTCAATCTACTTATATCTATACTACTAAAAAATCAAATTTTAATAATTTATAATTTATTTAAAAACCATTATAAGTCATTGTTTTGAAAATAGTATGTACAATTTTTTGTCAAAATTAATTAGATTAATTGCCAACTTTTATAAGATTATTAGTACAAATCAAACATATAAAATATTATAGTTTGTTGAATAACTTATCTAGTACACTTTCTAATAAATTATACTTTATATTTATTAACATTTAAAAAGTGATAAAAATAAAATAATTAACTAAATTATTTATTATTTATTAGTTAAAATCGGGATTGTGCTTCCAAAGTCATATCATTAAGCATACACGTTGTTTTTTTAGATATTTTAATATAAATGAATAAATTAAAATACATTTTTAATTAAAAGTCTTAAAATTATAAATGCTAACTTTGGAGAGCAGAATTAGTGATAATCTATCATTTATCGAATAAACAATAATATATATATATATATATATATATATATATATATATATATATATATATATATATATATATATATTTCTCTTTTTATATTTATTTTTTCTTTCTATCATTTTTTTATAATATCATATAATTTATACATCTATTACTTTTATTCTTTCTCTGAATAAATATTAATCATTGGATGTTTGGTGTACATCAATTATTTTTCTTTACTAAAAGGGGAAAGAGTCACGGGTGTGTACAATAATTTTTGTGAAGGACACTTCTCTTACAGGAAAAGTATTATAACTATATAGTTCTTGATTGGTAAAAGAAAATGATAGATGAGCAATGACAGTAAAATTATTAACCCATGATTATTGAAGTGAAAAAAATGGGACAAAACAAACGAAGGCATGTCTCATTGTCCATAAATAGAACCATAAGAATCTCCCTTAGAACTCCATAACAGAAAAAACTGAACTCACCCTTCTTCTCCAATATGAAAGACACCATTGTTCTGTACCCTAACATTGGTAGGGGTCACCTAGTATCCATGGTGGAGCTAGGCAAGCTCATTCTATCCCACCACCCTTCTCTTTCCATCACCATCCTCATCCTCACTCCATCACCCAACGCCACTTTCACCCAAGCCTGCAACTCCAACGCCCAATACATCGCCGCCGTCTCCGCCACCATCCCCGCCATCACCTTCCACAGCGTTCCCATGGCCCAACTCCCCCCCGACACCCCTTCCGTCCCCCCTCACCTCATCTCCCTTGAACTCTCCCGACACAGCACCCAAAATGTTGCCTTTGCACTCCAAAGCCTCGCCAAAGCCTCCAACATCAAAGCCCTAGTCATGGACTTCTTAAACTTCAGCAACCCCAAAACTCTCACTCAAAATCTCACCACAAACTTCCCCACTTTCTTCTACTATACTTCCGCAGCCTCGAGCCTCGTTGTGCTTTTTCATTTGCCCACCACTCTCCCAAAACAAATCCAAGACCAACAATTTCAACTTCACTTCCCAGGGTTACCTGCAATATCCATGGACATCTTTCCAAACGAAAGCCTCGACCCTTTGAGCTACATTAACCAGATTTTCGGTCGGATTGCGGAAGCCATGAAGGGTAGTTCTGGGATTATAATAAACACGTATGAAGCGATGGAAGAGAAAGCCATTGCAGTGTTGAACGACGATGGGATCCTGCCACCGCTGTTTTGCGTGGGCCCTGTTATTTCTGCACCATACGGGGAGGAAGACAAAGGTTGTCTGAGTTGGCTCGAGTCGCAACCGAGTCAGAGCGTGGTGTTGCTGTGTTTCGGAAGCATGGGGTGGTTCTCGAGGAGGCAGTTGATGGAGATGGCTATTGGGTTAGAGAAGAGCGAGCAAAGGTTCTTGTGGGTGGTGAGGACTGAGTTGGAGGATGGTAACTCGGTGGAAGAGAAACCCAGTCTGGACGAGTTGTTGCCGGAAGGGTTTCTGGATCGGACGAAGGAGAAGGGGTTGGTGGTGCGGGACTGGGCCCCACAGAGGGAGATTCTGAGTCATGACTCAGTGGGGGGCTTTGTGACTCACTGCGGGTGGAACTCGGTGCTGGAAGCGGTGTGCGAAGGGGTGCCAATGGTGGCGTGGCCATTGTACGCGGAGCAGAAGCTGAATAGGGTGTTAATGGTTGAGGAAATGAAGGTGGCTTTGGCGTTGAAGGAGGAGAAAGATGGGTTGGTGAGTGGGAGTGAGTTGGGGGAGCGAGTGAGGGAACTCATGGAATCGGACACGGGGAAAGAGATTCGTCAAAGGGTTTTCAAGATGAAACTCAGTGCTGCAGAAGCATTGGTTGAAGGTGGAACCTCACGTGTTGCCTTGGATAGGTTGGCTGCATTTTGTAAAACGAGTTCTTTCACTATTTAACTTCACGTGTTCACTATTTCACTCTTCTTTCAGTTTATGTTGTTCTTCTTCCTTCATAATTGTTATAAAATTATATTATAATTTTACTTCAACAAGTTTTTTCTTTTCCAATGAAAAATTCTTTAGAAAAACTTATTAAAATTTTCACGTAGATGTCTCAACGTGTTTGATGACAACGTACATGTGAAAACTATAGAATAACATTGCTGACAACCAAGGGTACTATGTTTATCTTTAGCACACTGTTATTGGATTTTTCAAGATATGATTTAAATTCAATAAAGTAGAGCAAATTTTAATTCGGTTTGACGTAAACCCAGGCTAAATCATATCAATTTGAGCTTAGTTCCCTTCGTTTGATTTGGGTTTGGGTCGCCTTCCTTCAACACCGGTTAGAGCTAACTTGAGTGAATTTAGGTCTAGATTAGTGGTGTAATTTGGATGTGGACAAAAATTGTAGGATAGTCAAAGTTTTTTTTATATATATAAATTATTTTTTTTAATTAAAAAAAAAATTTCATTTCATAATATTACTTTTTTTTTATTCAAAACAATCACACAATAATATAATCCAAAATATATGACAACTATATATATATATATATATATAAAAGTGTAACATAAAGTTTATCATCAACAATAATATTAAAAAAAACAAAAGTTGTCTTTAGTTATGTTCCTCTACACTCTTTCAATAACTTAAAATCTTCAATAATTTAATAAGAACTAAAACTTGTTGCAATATCCTTTTCAATATAGATGATCATAGTGCTTGCTAAAAATTTAGCCTCTTATATAGGAAAAGATAAAATTATGAATACCCTATATTAAATTTCAAAACCAAAACTCGATATTTTAAGAAAATTAACATTTTCTAAATGATTAACTTCCTTTACCTTAAAATATATTCTTAATATTGTTCTTCTCTTACCCAACTTCAAAGCCTAGAATAGTTCTATTTACACGAAAAGAGTTTGATAAACAATTAGAGCATGATTTTATAATCTCTAACAAATAGAGATATGCCTAGAGCATAGAAAAGCCACATACAATAGTAAAACATATTGCTTCGAAAAAAAAGGGTAAAAAATGAACTTACTCAAAAGAAAAACTTATTTAGTCCAAAATGTTTCTTAACTCCTCAATCTTGTCGTTGTGCAATTTGCTTTTGAAAATAATAAGAGATTGATGATGAAAATTAAGCTAGAAAGAGGAGGAGAGTAGGAGATGGAGGTACGAAAGAGAGAGATATCAAATAAAGAAGTAAAAAAAATTACAACAAAGAGGCAAAATTTGATTTTTAAATTTTTAATTTTTTTAAACTAAATTTATATAAATAATATAAAAATAATTTTTTAAAATATATATAAAAAAAACTTTGGGGGAGTCATGGCTCTCCCCTGTCATAACAAAGGTCCGCCTTTGGTCCAGACTAACTTAACTTGGCTTTGTGTTGACTCAGATCGACTTGGATTTGGGCTTACTCAACTAGACTTGAGCTTTGTTCAACTTAGATCGACCTAGGGCCATGCTAACTCAATTCGATTTGGGACCGTGTCAACTTGGCTCAACATGGGTTTGTGGCGACTAGGCTTGACCCTAGGTTGGGGATGACTCAACTAGACATTGGCCTAGGATGACTAAGCTCAATATTGACTAGAATCGACTTGGCTCGTCCTTCAGCTCGGACCAACTCGACTTGAAGTTTGATTTGGGATGACTCGTCCTAATTCTTCGGCCTGGTTCGAGTTATCTTAACCCTCATATTAGACTAAGTTGACTCGATTCGTCTACATGGACTGACTCAGTTTGAGCTTCAACCCATTTCAACTCGGCTTGACTTTGATCCGAGTTCGACTCAACACATACCAATAACGCTACAATCACCCAAACTCAACCCAACATCCAATAGGCCAATACCATAGCAACTTTATCTAATCTACCCATTTCTCGTTCAAACCAATTAAGCTAAACCTTCCAACTAAACCTTTGGGACAAGCTTCCTTCCCCACCCCGTGGTATTGATAACACTCTTCAACCCAAGTCCATGAAAATCATCTCTAAGTCCAAAATGTTCAAGGACTATATTTTATAGGTTTAACTGATCTAATCTACAACTATATCATCTTTGTCCTAAGAAATAATTGTGTTAGAATAGAGAGGCCAAGTATCACGCTACAACATATATTTGTTGTATATAATATCTTTATGAAAAGAAATTGTGTAATAAAATAAGCAGAAAAATAGTTCTTTTTTTCTTGATTTGTTCTCTCTTTCAGGAATTATAATGTTTTCTGAAAATAAGAATGAAGTTTCAACTTATGTTTTTGTGAATGGGAATAATGATGAATTTTTCAAAAAAACCATTAGCAATTGAAATGAACATTATTAGTGTGTTTGTACGTGCACATGTTACAAATCCTATTAGTGTGCTTGTATGTGAACCTCTTAAACATGTTAGTATGTCTACAATTGGAAACATAGATGAGGCGATGAATGGATTTTTTAATGATGAAGTATATGCAGGTAATGAAGATACATTAACACATCGAAGACCTTTTATGTCTGTTATTTTAGGTGTTTCACATTTGTTTTAGGTCTTACATTTAAATTTATGACATGTTAAAAACATCCAACTCAAATTTATGTCAAACTATCCCTCGTTTGACATAGAAGTGATAATTTAGGTTGGACTATACTAGGTCCGGCGTAAAAGGTATGCTACCAATAAAAAAAAAACTACAATGAAATGATATTTATGAGCTTGTTTAAATTGTGTGTTCCATATCAAATGAAGGATTTTGATAAAGTTGAATATTAGTTGATAAACAAATAAGCCAAACTTAAGACAAAGATTGGACCACACAAGAAGAAGATTGAGTTGTATAGGCATTAAAGTCGAACAAAGACTAAAATCTCTAATTTTCAGTTCATCATTGATTTCAATACGCCAGCACTACTAAAAAAACTCATATTTTCTTCCAATTTTATTTTATTTTTTTTATAGGAAATACATTTAAATTTTGTTATGAAAAAATTTTTGCAGGAAATTGTTGCCAATTTTTTGCAAAATATTTTGTATAAAACACTTTTTGCAACAAACTTTGTAGGAAATACTTACGAGTTTTATAATTTTGTAGGAGATAATTACCTACAAAGGAGTTACTTGCTAATTAAGATCTTTAGAAAAGATAGCAAGAAAAAGTCTTTTCTTGCAAATTTTTTTAACAAATTTGCAAGAAAATTGCCATGTAATATGATAATTTTTAGTAGTGCAACTTAATCTTCTCCTTGAGTGGCCCAACCTATATCCTAAATTTGATTTCTCTACTCACTAACTCTACTTCAAATTTATCAAAATTGAAAATAGTTCACAAATACCTATTTTGTTAGCTTTTTTATTGGTGTAGAAATTAACCAAGGTGAAAACTAAGCTTTGATTTTGATAATAAATATTATAGAAGTCCAATAGACGCAAAAGTCTTTTACCACTACAACATATATATTCCTACAATGACAAACACAATATATAAACAAAGGGGCATTATTAGAAACCATGACTAAGTTCTCCAAGAAACAATCATGGTCACAAATGAAATTGAAAAGTTTAGAAAACAACGACGAAACAAATGGGATAGAAGGTTATCCCACAAAAGTAAGAGGACTTGGTCAAAAATGAACCCCAAACCATCATAATTTTGTCACTAGAACACGAAGCCTAACTCGAAAAAGTGTTTTCGATGTTTTTCAAGCACTAAAAAATGAGGAGGAGAACCTAAATTTGAAATTTAAAAAGGAATTTAGGCCATATCCTTATTGGTTGATGTAAAATAGACAATTTGTATCAGACCCCTTATTGACTAACATAAAATATACAAGTTATGTCATACTTAATCACTACAAAAGAATGGCCCATTAAAAACCAATTTTAGTTATAAAAAAATATTAATCACTATAGTGACCAATTTATAAAAATAAAAAAATTTATTTGTTACTAAAATAGTCACTATTATGAATAAAAAATTATAATGGCCTCTAAATTAATTTCTAAAATTTAGCTAACAAAGGTAATTGGTAAACATAAGCCACTAAAAGAATTGGTTTCTAAATTAGTATATCATTAATTAGTGACAAATTTTGGCGACCAATTATAAATTTTTATTTACAACTTTGATTATTTTAATAATCATTAATTTTTTTTATTTTGTAAATTAATATCTAAATTGATACTATAACTAATAATTTTTTATTATTAAAATTGATCGTCAATGAATATTAAAAAATTTGTGAATTAATTGAACTAAAAAGGAGAGATGAAATTTAATAATTTCAAGAATCGAAAAAAAAATATTTTAGCCAATATGTAATGATAAAAGTCATATTTTGTTCAATAATATTATAATATATTTATTCATT
>Ga0214543_1007887_pt1 | contig 17879 bp, 8 predicted proteins | sample CNSS2metaG_FD_160094 | JGI IMG/M metagenome (GOLD analysis project Ga0214543, IMG submission 160094) | Root nodule microbial communities from cowpea collected in UCLA plant growth center, Los Angeles, California, USA - CNSS2 | ecosystem: Host-associated > Plants > Roots > Nodule | place: USA... | reverse complement strand
TATATATATATATAACAAAAAAGAACAAATGTAATGGAAAACTAAGTACTATAAGTGAGAGTTGAAACCGAAAAATAAGATAAAGAAATAGAAGCCAGCCAGCTTTTTTATATATATAAATAAAAAAATTGAGTAAAATTGAAACTGGGACAGTTTTATAGAAAGCAATGAATATTGCCCTTAAATAAAACGTTTACAATTATATTATTATGATATAGGGAAGGGATATGTGCACAGAAGTATATCCAGATTTTCTGGTGAATTTTTTTTATTGTTCACGAATATTTAATGAGTTTTTATTACTTTTAGAGAAATTTCTTTGAAATGAACCGAGGGTGGGTAACTGATATTGAAATTGTCAAAAATTTTTTTTTATATATTATATATATATATATATATATATATATATATATATATATATTAAAAAAATAAAATATATTTATTTATGTAAGTAAAAATGTCAATTAATTTATTATTTTCTAAATTTATAATTTTTTGTGAGATATTTAATTTTGAAAATAAATCAAATTCATTAATATTTAATAAATAATGAGGTTTTAAAGATTTGTCCAGGTTTAAACATTTTTCTTTCAAAAGCATTTTTAACACTAAATAAAAAACCAAAAATATCTTCACATATTTTAAATTATTCAAATGAAGTGTGATAATTGTTTTATCTACAATATACGAAAAAGTAATCAATTATAAATATTTTTTAGAAGATTTTACAATTTCATTCTCCACATTTTCTTCAAATTGTTTTGTTTTATGTTTAATACATTTTTAAATTCATTTTCTATGTAGTTTTCAAAAACTGAAAGAAGACCTTTTAATTGTTCAATAGCTTCTAATTTTAATACAAAAAAAAAAACAACATCAACACAAATAAAAAGAAAAAACACACTAACCAGAAATGAGTATGAAATAATTGGTACATACGGATAATATAGATTCAAGGAATGTAATATGTCAAAACCTAAAAAAAAAAACTCTTTAGAAAAAAGGATAAGGAGAAACAAGAGAAGTTAATATAGAAAGATAGAAGAAGAAAATAGAATCATGTTCTTAATAAGAAAATAATGATAATTAATCATTATTTTACTCGCAAATAAAATTACAATTTATTAGAAAAATATTTTAACTCATTAATTATTATTTTTAATACAAATAAAAATTATGAGACACTAATATTAATGTAATTAAATTTTATTCTCAAAACACAAACTTGTATTTTAAGTTACTCTTATAATCACATGTAAAATGTAAAATGTAAAGATTCAAGAGGAACATTTGTGAAGAAGATAGATGTAAAGTTTACTTGAAGTTAAAGAATAAAGCTTAATTTATATGAAAAGAAGTCTTTTGAAAATTTATAAATATGCTTAAATCAAATTTTTTTCTTTCTTCTATAAATTTCATCTTTTTAAACTACATACTCTCTTTACATTCCTTTTATGTTTTGGTATTGATTGTTTATTATTTTTACTATTTAATTACAACTTGGAGGATATAATATAAAATACATAAGGGTAAACTATACTTTGATCCTTAAACTATAACGCATTTTTTGTTTTCTTCCTTCTATTTCAAATTTTAATCATGTTAGGTTCCTATATTTAAAAATGACTTATGCAGTTTTTCTCGTCCAACAAAGTTTACTATCTTTTTTTATTTAACAAAAGAGAAATCATGTTGCATACAATATATAAGTTTTTCTCTTGTCAACATCTTAAAAAGTCAACATGATTCATTGTTTGTCATGCCAAAAAACAATTAAGACAATTGACTAGGAGGATTGCATTTATGTTTCTAGAAACCTAACAAGATCAAAATTTGAAATAGGAAAAAAAACTATAACTTAGATATATATGTATTAGTTCAAAAGCTCACATCGATCATTTTAACGTATTTTACCTCTAACAGGATAGAATGTTTGGAGTGTTGCACATCATTTATCCTCTTCCACAAGCCACCGATATATGTTACTCTTCAATTATTCTACATACGTAAGTTAGGTTATAAACTTGTGTCAATTACTTTCCACCAATTGTGCTTCATAATTTTAGACTTTCTTTTTTCTTTGTGATATTTTCTTGGGTGTGTATAACTTTTGTATTCAAATTCTCATATCCCTTTATTCGTGTTTATCACGTAGATAAACACAAATAATTACGTAAAAAATATATAATTTTTAATGCAAGAGTCTCAATATGAGTCACGTTAAATTTTTATCAAATGTTTTTTTCTTTTCATTAATTTATCTGAATTAGTGTAATATTATGTTAAATAACTCTAGAAATGTACATGTGCAATTTTTTCAAGTTCCGCTCAATAGATTTAGCTCTTTATTGAAAGCATTAGTTAGAATGCATCAGACATATCAAACCGAATACAATTGTTGAAAAAGTGAAAAACAAAAACACCCTTAAAATTGAAAGTCTTTTATTTAAAAATAATTTCAAGAAGAACAGAAACTTAACATTAGTAAGTACTATTTCAGAAGGAAATTAAATATTATGCAGAGACAAGTGTAGAAGTTCTTATATGATTAATACACTTTTAAGTTAATTACTGTATAACATAACAAAATTACTATTTATGACCAATTCTGATTGAATAAAAAAATTTATACGCAATAGTTTTAAGTATAACACTTTTAGTTGATTAATAGGTATAAAATTTATAAGTTAATCTGTCTATGTTCAGAAACGGCAAAAGTGTAGTGACATTTTTGTTATCAAAATAAAATATGTATCTGTTTAACATAGTTTTTTTTTTTTTGTACATATATAGTAATGAAGACAATTTTATCAATGATTTGTACTAACATTAATGAGACTATTTGTAAGTTTTTATTTATTTTTGTTTATTTATTGAATCCAATACAGATAAGATCTCTGAACTTATCACTTTATATTATTCACCTCATTTTCTTCCTAACAAGTTACCTTTCTCATACAATTAACACCTTCGTTTGGTTGGGTTTATGTAGATATCAGATTAATAAATTGAGTATACGACTTTTCATGATGAAGAAAATTCCAAAAAATTGCAAAATTTCCACAAAGAAGTCAACTGGAATGAAGTCACGAGGTGGATTGATGAGACTATCCTGAGTGAGTAGGTATATTAATAATATTAGTGAGCAAATGTTTATCTTACTTAGCAAAAACATGGAATTTGATTCTTGTGGTGGGCCTTCTTCCTCTTATTCTTGTTATCTTATTCTATCCAATTAATTGATTACTTTTAGAAAACAACCTCATCATCTATGATTGAGTAAAAAGTAAAGGGCCTCACTGAGGCACAGCAAAAGGTTCAGAAACTGTCATGCCAAATAATTTATGGTCTAAAACAAATCATAATTGATTCTTTTCAGCTCCATCCATCCCTTGTCAACTCAATTATCATCCTCATGCATATAAATATACTTAACTCAGTTTCTTCTCATTACCACTAACTTTTGTAACACCATTCATCATAATGATGTAACCTATTTAGTTGCTTTGTCCATTAATAGCTGAGTTGGAAGAGTTTTAGGGCATTTCAATGTTGACTATGCTCTTTGGTGTAATCTCTTAGAGCCGTGCCAAATGGATGAATATCCCACACGCTTTGTTTGGGTCCCGCTAACGCATGGTTTAAGTGTAAATTTGACCTAGCTGTTACACTCAATTATTGCATATCTATTCAGGAAAGGGAAAAAAAATAAAGCAAACAGGTAAAAGGTCTATCAATACTTATTTCATTACCTGGGAGATACAATAAACTTGGACAGATTTACAGACTCTACAGTTTTCATATTTTACATGCCTCAAATATCAAATTCAGGATCACTAACATTTGTAACCAAAATCTGATTTTCTTTTTCCTAGATAAATAAACACTCGAGTGTATGTTGATGCCTTTTGTGGGGGTGGGAAAAGGATTTTAGCTAGTAGTTACTGATTTCCATGTTGATAAATTCAGATTCCTATGAAAAAGGTGGGAAGGGGAACGATGTAGAAATAGGATAGCCTCTATATGGGGGGATTTATATTATATATAATCTACAAAAGAATCCATTGAGTACCTCACAAAATTATATATCAACAGCATCAACTGGTAGAGAAACTGTCCTGTGCAGAGAGTGTGGAAGCAACGAGCCACTGTAAAAACTCTTTGCAGTAACCATACCTTTGCCAGGGGATTCTGTCGCCTCACAATTTTGGGCCCTTTGGGTGTCCGAATTGGGGCTGCTTTCATGGACATGAGGGTGGTTACTGGAACCACAATGCCACTTATTAGTAAGAGGATTCATCTGAGTCCCATTGTTGCCTTCTTTTAATGATGTTTCTGTCAGAGAAGGTGACAAGAAGCCATTTTCTGTTTTCTGCTCTTTGTTAGTACTGTGTGAAGATTGCTCAAACTGTTTGTCCTTATGATCCCTTAATTCCATTTGGTACTTGGCTCTTAGCCATCTGAGTTCCTTTTGGATCTCTTTCTCGTAGTCTTCTCCTAGATCACCATATGCAGATTGGATAGTAGAGAAGTCATGACTTCCAGATAAATTTCTTAGAGAATTTGCAGCATTGAATGAAACCTTGTTTTCCCAAACATCATGTTCTTTATCTTTAGCTGGAAGTGGTTTATCTAATTGCTCGCATTGTTCATCAGAATGGCTTTGATCAGACTCTACTGGACTCAGTTCACGACTTTCGTGCTGATTCCATAACTCCTGATACTGCAAGCTGTCTAACTGGCTTGATATGTTCAGATCCCCTCTACCATGGTTGTCATACTCTTCAGATTGGAAGGTAATCTCCTCAAACCGCCCATGCATTGAAGCACATCCATGCCTACAACACCCAAGTTGCAGGTTCTTGTCACCTGGATTGTGTGAGAGAAAATCCAGAAAAGAACCGCTAGAAGTATGATTAGACACACAGTTGTGACAAAAACCTTGATTTGCAAAACGGGGAGTTTCGTCAATTCCTGGTCCTGGTCTCCATTCAGGTACCAAGGAAGCAATTTCCCCATCAATCATATCAGCTATTCTGGTAACATCCTGGTCCGTAATGTCGAGCTCTGCAACCATTTCAGTTGCCACACTTATTGCTGTGTCCGTCTCTATGTCAAAAGGGAAATAAATATTCCGGATGCGACCTGCGACAATCAAATCATACTATCAGGTTTAAATTCCATGGTGAAATATTCAAATCACATTGTTTTATAAGACACAGGAAAAAGGGCTAGCCAACCTTCTTTATCAGCAATTCTTAGTCTCAAAAAGATGCCACCATCATCTTTCCTCTTGCCCTTGATGCTTATGTCAACATCTTCAGAGGGTTCATCATCATGGTACTCAAAAAGTTCAATTCCACTTGGTTCAATCTCTGCCGGATGAGGACACCAGTCTCCTTCATACCCGAAGCCGTTTGAGTATTCAGTACTGAAGTTACTGTAGCTTCGATGAAGATCAAAGAATGGTTGTCTGATGAGAGAACCAAATTCATCCAATTCTGCATTTTCTACAGCTCTCATATCATATTCATAATCATCAATTCGAAGAAATGGATCATCTAGAAGCTCCCTTGCAGAAAGCCTAAGAGACACTGTGGCCAAGCATTTTTCAACAAATTGTCGCACCTCCGGATCCTTCACTCTATATAAAGCATCTGGCTTTTTCCCCTGGACGTAGAAAATGCCAATGAAATTTCACCACCAATGAAAATCCCCTTATGGAAAAGACATAAGAAAGGGAACAAACTTACAGAAACAACTTTCTTATATATTTGAGCCGGATGAGTACATTCACTATAAGGATATTCGAACGTGACCATCTCTAGTATGCACATCCCAAAGGAATAGATGTCAACTAGCTCATTATATGCCTCTTCATATACTTCAGGGGCCATGAACTCGGGCGTCCCTGTGAAAACAGAAGAGACACAGATAAAGCCCCAACTAGAATCACTGATCCTTGTTATTACCAAATCATTTCCAAAAGACATAAACTAAGGTGAACAAATTGTCATAGGATTTTGAGCTGGCCTCAGCTTTTCTTGACAACTACCTACACGATATTGCTGAAATTAAACAAACATACCTACACAATGAGCTGCATGAGATTTCCGGAGAATTGCTGCCAAACCAAGATCCCCAATTTTCACTTCCCCTTGGTTTCCATTGACAAAAATGTTATCACATTTTAGATCTCTATGGATCACAGGCGGATCGTGACTATGAAGATAGAGAAGTCCACTCAAGATCTGTCTACACCAATGCTTCACTGCTCTGATGTTAACTCTCTTGTGCTTTAGCCTATACCTGTTTCACAATTAAAACAAGCGAAAGTAAGAAAGAAGAAGAAACGACCCCACTGTACAAGATCTAGAATGCACGGAGATGAATGATGAACAGGAATAATGCAGTTGCCGAGATAGTAGTGGCAACTAAGGAACTTACTGTCTGAGTGTACCGGAGGTGAACATTTCAGTCACGAAGTTGATATTCCTATTCGCAGTATCAACCCAAGAAGTGTAGAATTTCATAATGTTCCTGTGCTTCAATGTTTTGAGGAGGTGAATTTCACAATAAAGCCTCTCAAGATCTTCAGGACTTTGCAGAAAATCATACAGCTTGACCTGGTTCCAAGCAACTTCAATCCCTTGATACTCATCAAATGCCCTATATCTGCATCAATTAAGAAGCAAAACCACAGACAAAGAAAAAGTAGATTTATCAGATGCCCTTCTCCACAAACTCAACGAAAAGCATAAAGAAGTTCAGTTTCTAAGGAAACCAGAACTAGGCCAGAAATACAATAAACTTGAAGTGAAAATAAAAAATAAAAAATCCATCTTTGAGAAAAATGATGGTAAATGAAATAGGATGAGCTTGTAAACATACACTGTCTTTGAAGCTCCTTTTCCGAGGATTTCATTGTACTGCAATAAACAGGGAAAATCATCATGAAAGTGAGGCATAGGAGGAAGAGGAGAAAATGGGGAGAAAGAGAGTATACTCTGCCATATCTGCCAGTTGGATCAACTTCAACAAACTCAGAGTCATCTGGTTCAAGGTGTGTGACCCCATTCATCGTCTGAATTTGCTGCACTGGATGCCTCTTTTGCTATGCTATGATTAGATTTCTCTCCTATGTTCTTCCTCTTTTGTTATGACACGAACACAACCCAAAAGGGAGGAAGAGGGAGGAATAATATTTTTTTTTAAATAATAGTTTTTCCGCAACCTTTCGAGGAGATTTTTTTAAGAAAAAAAACCCATGAAATAATTCACGAGAAAGAGAATAAAAACAGGGGGCAGAGGGAGAGAGAGAAAGTTAACCAGAAAGAGAAGGGAAAACTGTATGTGTGCCACAAATTCTGAGGGGAATGGGAAACAATACAAAGAAAGAGAGTCACCCAATCCATGAGGGAACGTGACAAATAGACAAAGGAGAGAGACGTGCACAGTCATCACCTGTGTTTTTAATCTTAACCATAATCCTCTATTTTTTAAACATTTGAATTATAATAACTATGAGTTTGACCAATTGAATCTATCGATCCATATTAGCTTTACTGGTTCAATCTCTCATTTTATTCTTAAAAAACAACATTAATTAATCATGGCAACACGACAAACCCAGCACGGACAGAGCTGGCCTGTAAAGTAAAAACGTTAAGTGAAAAACAACGCCGCGCTCCGTACCACCTACCAGACTCATGCCCAAAACGCAACTGCCACAAAAAATATTAATTACTCACTTTTTTTTTTTCTTTATGCTAAAAATATTGAAGCGCCAACGTTTGCTTTGTTGCCCGTGTAGCTGAAACTTTTAGAACTTACGTTACAAAAGCATGACTCACTCTGCTCTGTGAAAAACAAAATATAATTAATTACTTTTTTTTGTGGTTTTAATATTTAATTTGATATTATTATTATTAGTAAAAAGTTGAACTGAATCTTTCAATTTCTAAAAACAAAGCCTAGGGGACCTGGGATACTAAAAGAGCAAGCATTCACATTTATGACATAAAGGACTAGAAATTTTGCCTCCATGCAAGTTCCCTAGAACAACGGTGACGGTTATAAGATTGTAAGAAATGCATTTATCCATTTTTGGTAAAAACACCTCCACTTGGTTTGTCAGTTTGTCACAAGACATGTATATTCTTCTATTTGAAATAAACAAGATTGTGCGAGCCTTCCATAGCCACTATAAAATATACACACAGAGGATCCCACTACTTTTCATCCATTATCTAGTCACATGCTCCTAAAGAAAATTTCTGGTAGAAAACCCAGGTTTTTCCAGATTGAACTCATTCTAGGATAGTCACGAAGACAGTGAATAATATCTTCAGTATTAGTACTGCATCTCTTACATGTTAGGATTGGAATGAGTCTATACGATGAAGAACTGCATATGTGTCGGGAGTGCATCTTACCCATAAACTAAATAAAAGATTTGATTTTTCCTGAGTCTTTGATTGTCCATGTCCAGCTCCAAGGAACCTTCGTATCAACTAGATGCTGCTCTAGACTCCACCATTGAATTTCTGAATGAGTGAGTAAATACCATCTATAGTTTTTTTTGTTAGATAAGAAAAATTTATAATATATAAATTAATACAAATCTGATTTTTTATAAGATTGAAATTATATTTTTTTTTACAATAATATTAAAACTATTTAAATGTATCTGGCTAAACTATAAATATGATTCCTTGTCCATAAATTTGAGTATACACCTTCAGTAATCTTTCTATTTCTTTATTTTTTTTCTTGAATATCTCACTCATATATCATTTGTTCTTTGATAAAAGCTTGTTAGAATTATCTGAGAAAACTTTACAACTCTAATCTATCATAACCACAAATAGAGTAAGTTCTTTTTCTTCCTTATTTTTGATAATTCAAATTGGGTTTTCCATTTTTTGTGCTTGGGTGGGTTGCATGTGGACCAATCCTATTCATATGCCCCTCTCATGAGGATGAGTTCAATCACATTCTCATCTGGATAAGTGTTGGGGAGTTTAAGAACACCATTTGATACGAGGGAAGTTAATTTTAGCTATCTCGTTATTTGATTTTCTAATTGATGGTTGTATGTGTTGGATTGTGATTGTATGACAAATTTTAGGAATGATTTGAAGCTGTTAGCAAATCAAATGCATAATTTATGTGAATTTTTTTAAAAGTTAGGATTTTATGCCATTTTCTTAGTTGAATTTGAATATGGAACGGTGAAATTACTTATGGAATGAATGGTTTCAATTATTTATTTAAATTTAGAGTGTTTGTGACTTGGTGGAAGGTTGAATTTGGTTTTGGTGTGCTTGGCACCAGCTGATTTGCAGGATTTTGTTTGTCTATGTTATGCAGATTCCCTAGGAGATTACCTAATTATGCAGGCATGATTAGAAGTTGTTAGATGCGAAATGAGATGTTTGAATTTAAATACAAGATTTTATGTGAATTTTAGAAAAGTTAGGGTTTTATGTCATTGCGTTGGTTGAATTTGAATATGAAACTCTGAAATTACTAGTGTGTACTAGAACGGATGGTTTCAATTGTGAATTTAGAGTGTTTGTGACTTAAAAGCTTGTATTTGGTTTTAGTGTGCTTAACATTAGTTGAATTGCAGAATTTGTTGTCTGTGTTATGCAGACTCCTTGGGCGAAACTTATTTTATATAAGGTGACAGCCAAAAAGAGATTTGACAAAAAATTAGTAAAAATCTGTTTGTTAGGTCTGTTCGGTGGTCGAACACTCTCGCTGAGCAAATGTCAAACTGATTTATGGCCGTGAGTATAAAATTTTAAAAAATATATTATTTATGATATGTTTTCTTATCTACTTAATATTTTTCACCTATTTTTTTTTTTCATACTTACAACTTTATTTAAGATATTCATATACTTAGACAATTCTCATTAATTATATATATATATATATATATATATATATTTGATTTTTTATGATTTCAATAAAAATAAATTGTAAAAAACAAAGCATTACTGATTAACGTCATCTCTACAATGTCACACCTCCATCAGACATAAAAAAACTTGATTGTATCGGTGAAACCTCATCACTAATGTTTAAGTTCTACACATGCTATAATTATCTTATTAACCAAAGACTATTAACATGTGCACAATTAGTTTTTTATATAATAAGATTTATATTGAGAAGATAATAATTAAAAAAAAAAAGAGTGTGATGATATTTTTATAAATAAGTAGAACTTATTTTCATTGATCCTACAATATATTTTAATCTAAAAGTTAAAATCATGGTTGTTTGTTAGAATCTCATTCATACTATAATTTATTAATGTTTTCATTGGATTTGTTTTTGTGTACTTTTTTTTTTCACACGTTCTCTTACGCACTATAAAATTAACTCTTTTCATTTGTAGGTGTTTATTTTGTATTTAGTATTTATAATTTGCTGTTGTTGTTTTCGTTTTATTTGTTTTACTGATATATTAAGTATAAAATGTGTATGAATGTACGTCTATCTTAATAAAAAAATTTAATTGTAAAAAAATTTGAAAAAAGTTATAACTAACATTACCAGCTTTAATAAAAATTATACGTAATGAGGGACAATCATTAGTTATAATACATTATCATTTATATATTCAAATTATATATTTTTTATATTTAAATAAATCTCATTCTTGTCTGATATCAATAATATCTGTTTTTATATATAAAAATTCTCTCCTAACTTTTAATGCAACAAGTTTTTTTTTTTTATGGAAGATAAACATATAATTTCAGGATAAATCTTGTATTATAATACTCTCCTTAGTGATTAGGAATGTTTGGATGAAGTCTTTTATACATACTTTTAGGAATAGAAAATAAAAATGTTATAAATTAAGTTATTTTGTACATATGATTTTGTATTAATGTGTATATTATCTTTTAAAAGTAAATATTATAAATTAAGTTATTTTGTACATATGATTTTGTATTAATTTGTATATTATCTTTTAAAAGTAAATATGCAGTTGGAATTTGAATATTTTATATATTTATAAATTATATTTATTCTATGGAGATGCAAATTCACTCACATTCATATCCTGAATTTTATGAAAATTAATTTTTTCTGGTGTCAACGGAAGGAAGATGCAAAGATAAGAACATATCTAATGCTGTGACAACATCTCTTCTGATTCTTTTCACCAATTATTCGTCATAGGTCACAATCATGGGCACACAGACCAAAGTCAATTCACAGGATCGAGAAGGTTTAATTTTCAGCATTTTCATCATTCAATACTTTTGCTTTCACCGATAAAATTGTATTATAACTAGTCATTCATAAGAAAATAGTTTGGAGATGAAGACTACTACGTAGTGATAAAAAATAGATATGATCAATTTTATACTTGCTTTAGACACACAGTATATAATCTTGGAATTTTCATAACCTTATTATGGAAAATGGCTTATGATTCAGATTGTGGGGCATGCAATATTTAACACAACAACTCTTTCATAACTCAATACATCCAAACTTATAAAAAAATTCTCCATTAATATTTCGTTACCTAACTCAGACTTTCTAATATAATTAACATGTTAATTCAAATAATCAACAAATTTGTAATACATTAAAAGATAATTTTAATATGTCATTTCACTAGTTCAGAATCGCTAGTTCAGAATCGCGTTTTTAACTCGTTTTATAGGCTTTGATTATTGCGGAACTGAAACCTATAAGAATACGGTGATATTTTTGAATTTTTTTGCTTCGTGTCCCTATCCAACCAAAGCCTATAAGAGCTTTTATGTTTCGATTATCATTCAACTGAGGCCTATAACTCGTCAGTGTTCCCCAAAAATTCAAAATTGTCACTGACAATAGAGACTTTGGTCTCAGGTGGAATAGAATCGTGAGACCTATATAACTTTATATGTCTCGATTATTTTTAGACTTTATTTAAAAGAATGAAATTTGAACATAAAAATTGAAATTTATTAACCCTCTGTATTTTTATTTATCTTACTTTTTCAACTATGTCAATGTATTTTTTATTTGTCTTCATTACTTATAAACCAACCTGGCTCGCTCAACCTAGTTAATTAAAGTTATTAGTGAATTATGTTCGATTGAATCCATATCTAAATTTACAATTTTTGAATGTACTCCTATTCAAATTCATAATAAATCGAATCAACCCACTTATTTTAATTTTACTCTAACAATTCTATTCATTGTATTAATTTTTTTTCTCAATAAAAATAAAGCACTCATATTATCTAAAAAACATTCGCTTTGGGTTTATTTCTTCTTTAAAGTTTATATATATATTGTTGGGTATTGGGCTCCCTTCCTATGTGGAGAAAAGGCCCAAAATTTGAGAAGCTCATGTCTCACTTAACCTAGTGGAGAGGAGGCTATAAAAAAGAGAGAGGCAGAACAATAGAGTTAGAATACACTGAAAGCCCTAACACATAGAGGGAGAGGTAGAGGGAAAATTCTGTTCACGTTTTTCATAGAGCTGTCGCAGTAAATTCGGCGCTGCAGATTCGTTCACCGTTGGATCGGACTGAAATTTTTACAGCAGGTTCGGAACTCATTGCTCTTCATTCTGACCGGTCGGATCTTTGATACGAGGTCTGAGTTGGGAGATATTAATTTCGCACTGCAGCAGTGATTTGTAGAGGTTTTCCCCTCTTGTTCTTCTCTATTTGAAAGCTTTGTTGCTTTGTTATTTGGTTGGGTGTTGGCACTAATTTGTGCTATTGATTGAGACTCTTTTGTACTCTTGTTGATCATAGTGAAGCTATTTCTTTGGTCTGGACGACTCGTGGTTTTTACCCTTGATTTGAGGGGTTTTCCACGTTAAAAATCTTGGTGCCTTTATTTGTGCTTTTGGTGATTTATTATTGCTGCCCTTTGATTATTGCTCCTCATAGATTCTTGCAAGTTAGGGGAAATTATATCCGCTGCATTCTCTGGTATATTGTTTGTTGTTGTTTTCCCCATCAATACGAGTAGCCACCGAAGACTTCTCTGATTCCAATAAACTTGGACAAGGTGGATTTGGAGCTGTTTACCGGGTAAGTAACTCTGTTGAATTCAGACTGGCATCATCAAAACATGCTATAACAGAAGTTAGCAAATAATTTACTATACCTGACAGAGATATATTTTCAGGGTAGGCTGTCCAATGGACAGATGATTGCAGTGAAAAGGTTGTCAAGAGATTCTGGGCAAGGAGATACCGAATTTAAGAATGAAGTGCTTTTAGTGGTGAAGCTTCAGCACCGGAATTTAGTTAGGCTACTTGGTTTCTGCTTGGAAGGAAGAGAAAGACTACTTGTCTATGAATTTGTTCCCAATAAAAGCCTTGATTATTTCATATTTGGTACCTTTATATATCACTTCAAAATTACACTGTTCTTTTTATCACTTCTTGCTCAATACAAACCTATTTATCAATAGAGCTATACATATGCAGATCCAGCCAAGAAAGCACAGTTGGATTGGGAAAAGCGCTACCAAATCATTAGAGGTATTGCTCGAGGTCTTCTCTACCTTCACGAAGATTCGCACCTACGAATTATCCATCGAGATCTCAAAGCAAGCAACATTCTCTTAGATGAAGAGATGAATCCTAAGATAGCAGATTTTGGCATGGCAAGACTGGTTTTATTGGATCAAACTCAAGTAAACACAAGTCGAATTGTTGGAACCTAGTAAGTATTAGAATATGTTATCATTAATTTTCACCAAATCATGAATTAGTAACTATTTAGGTAGTTGTTAGAATCTATTGATACCTAAAAGCTTTTAACAGTTATTCAGAATTAAAGCTGCCAATGGCATTAAAAACTGAAACAAAACGAAATTAATAGACCTTTCCATATTGGTCTGTAGTGGATATATGGCACCAGAGTATGCAATGCATGGACAGTTTTCAGTGAAATCAGACGTCTTCAGTTTTGGTGTACTGATTCTTGAGATTGTAAGCGGCCAGAAAAACAGTGGAATTAATAATGGGGAGAATATGGAGGATCTACTAAGCTTCGTAAGTCTTTCTTTTGTCACTGTTGCTTCTTCTTTGCCACCTAAATTATGGATTACAAGATTACATGCTCCAAAACGTTAATGTAGAAGTGAATCGATGATCTGATAACAAATTTTGCAGGCTTGGAGAAACTGGAAGGAGGGGAAGGCCATAAATATTGTAGATCCATCACTCAAGAGCAATTCACGGAATGAAATGCTGAGATGCATTCATATTGGCTTACTCTGTGTTCAAGAACATTTAATTGACAGACCGACCATGGCTACCATTATGCTGATGCTTAACAGCTATTCTCTGAGTCTCTCTATTCCTGCGGAACCTGCATTTTATATGAACAGTAGAACTAGAAGCTTTCCAGAGATGCAGTCATGGGAGTATAATTCAAGGGAAACGGGATCAAGTGAAGCGACACTTAAATCAGCTCAAGAATCAGAAAATGAAGCTTCAATTACTGAGCTATACCCTCGCTAGATGTTCATCAGAGTGGATTCATTTTGCCTAACCGAAGATTGAAACCTGTGATATGCCCCCATCATATTTGCTTATTAATAATTTTCTTGTATTCTATTTCTCTCCTATCTTTAACTAATATGCAATTTTATTGCTATTAATTATTGAAATATTTACGAAATGGTGTCCCAAATATCCAAAAAAATCCCTTTATTAGTCTCTCATAGTTTTCTCTTTGTTAAGTTATTTAGGTTAGGAATCCAAGTGTGAGTCTAAGTCCCACATTGACCAGAATTGAAAAAGTAGAGCATTATATAAGAATAAAGACCCATAAACCCATTGCCTTAAGGTTTTGGGTTGAGAGTGGTGTCAGTGTCTTATGTGGTTAGGCTCATATCTCATTGGCGTTGTTCTTTCCAATGAAATCTCCTTCGTAAAACCTGACAATTATCAAATTGATAGGTTGGTTCTTTTCAATTTTGTACCTTTTCATGTTCGATATTATGATATTTATGGGATAATGATGTGATTTAAATATGGCAAGTCAATGTCTGAAACTTTTTAAACACACAAATAAACAAAAAAAATATTACCTATGAAACTAGCACAATAAGAGATGAAAGAAGTGTATATTTCCTTTTGTACAGAATTCATCTCAAAATGGATAATCTTGTCCGATTCCATTCGACGTACGATAGATGAATCATTTAGTGAGTTAACGTAACCCAACTCATTTATTAGCGAGCCAACAAAATTCAAATCCGACCTGATTCATCATAAATTGGTGGGTTAAAAAGATTGGTTCATGGATTTACTTAATTAAAAAAATATTATTTTTTTTCCAGTCAAAACTAAATTATAATTCTAATTAAAATTTAAATCTAAATACAAACCAAAATCACAAAAATACAAATGATCTATGTGTTGACCAAAAAATAAAATCTAATGTGATCTAAATGCAAAACTCAATTTAAAAAAAAAAATTCTTGTATGATCTTTTATTTGCCAATCTATCTCACCACGGATTTAATCCGATGAACTGGGTTCTAAGTAGATTGGATAAAAAATTAATCCGTATTAAAATTTATAAAATGAGGACAAATACTTCCTAACGTCTCTCTTAGAAAAGTAATTAAAATGAGGAAAAGTAATTCGAATATGGATTTATTAAAAAATAAAAACTGATTAAAAATTGATAAATTGATTTTCTTAATACATGTTCGGCTACTCCTTTACATTAATAATAGTTATAAGAAAAATCTAAATATTAATAAAATATTGATAATAATTATTTATATAAAAAACAATAAATAATTAATTATTATTTTTTTCACATCATTCAAATACATAAGTATAATTATATTACTAATATAATTAATTATATCATAGATATTTTACTAATATATGTGTAGGGAATATATTGAATATTTAATTTATTATTTTATAATTTTTTGTACAAAGTTAAATTATTTCTCTCCTTTTTAAAGTTTCATTTTTTTTTTGTAAATTCTTTATTATCATGATTCCGTCAGACTGTAGAAGTTTAACATTTTAGATGACAAGTTTTTATTTTAGAGTCTTGCTAACCAGTGTCCTTAGGGCACTGGTTAATGATAGTTAATATACACGAAATTTTACAAAAGTACATAGATAAGTGTGATATTAATTAAAATCTGACCTAACAACTATTAATGCAATTTTATTTTAATTAAAGGACAAAAATACCCATAAGTGATGTACATGTGTATTTAATATTTTATTTAATATTTATTAATAAAATAATAAAATAAATGTATTTTAATGTTTAAATATAATTAAACATAAAAAAGTTGAAATTAACAAAAAAATCAGGAAAAAAAATAGTGTTGAACATCTAAAATTATAAAAAAAACAATTAAAGTATCAATTTTGAGTAGAGACTTTAAAAATTCCAAAGTCCTAATTGTATCAAAAACATATTGTCTAAAAATTAAAAGGATATTTTTGTCTTTAAAAAAAATATAATACGCATTTATATTATTTTAATTAATATATTTAATTATTTCAGTTTTTAATATAAAAGTTATAGTATCAATGCACATTAATGATTCCTTAACCAGTGTCCCTAAAACACCGGTCAGCATTCTTCTTTATTTTATTAATTACTTTACAATAAAATTGTTCACATTTTAAATAGATTGATTCCGCATTTAATGAAATTACGTAATACTGTTTATCTAGTTTTCACTGCCTCATCACATGCGGAAAAGGACGCTTCTCTCGTAGTTTCCGGATAATAAAATACGTTTTATTGTGTTCTTTTCTAGCCTCATTTACGAAGATATTAATTTTTATTGCGTTCAATTTTTTCGAAAACAGAATTAATTAATTATTTTTCTATGAAAAAAACCATCTAAATAATTTTAATTTCTATTAATTTCTTTTTCAGTTATTTTAGTTGTGATCCAAACGATAATGCTAATGACTCAGTCATCACATTATTTCATTATTTTATTACAAACCAGGTGCTTCCCCTCTTCCTCGTCGGTCTATTCTTTCTTCCTCTTTCGTCTCAAAACTTTTACCCCGTCACCGTGGCTTTTCTGCCCATCATCCGTAAGCGTCGGCTAATTCTTCCATAGCTTTCCTAATTTTGACCATTGAAATTTCAACACGTTGCACCTTTATTTTATTATTATTTTACTCTATAAAAGGAGACACCTTCACAATTTTATCGGAGATGGAGATAGGTCTGAACATAAAGCCTTATTTTAGACCCAAAAAAAAATCACCTATTTCTTTGCTCTTAGTATAAAATATGTAACATTAAATCACAAGTAGACGAAGGGGCATGATCCTGGAAATGATAGATGCAACTTTTGATTATAAAGTGACAGAAGCAACTTTAGTCAATAGACATTATCCGTGATCATACCTATGGCCACAAGTTCTTGTGTGCTTGCTTTGCTTCTCTCTTGTCTAATTTCTCAAGCTAGCGCACAGTTCAACACCGAGTACTGTAATAACAACGAAGGGAACTACACAATCAATAGCACCTATCATAACAATCTCAACACCCTTCTATCCACGCTCACTTCCCACACACAAATTAATTATGGTTTCTACAACTTCTCATATGGTCAAAACAAGGCTTTTTTGTAAAAAGGGGGTCACTTTGACCAACAATTTGTAAAAATGGGTCCGCTGAATTTTTTTTTGTAAAATAGGGTCAAGTCGTCGCGGTGGAGGACGACATTAAAGGTGAAGTCGTCCTCCACCGTGCCGGTTTCTTCTTTTTTTTTTTTCAAAAAGCGAAACCGTGCTCTCAGAAGCCGATTTCTATATATTTTGAAAGTGAAGTCGTCATTGGCCTGACCACTTCACTTTTTAGTTTTTTTTTTTTTTT
>Ga0214543_1007886_pt1 | contig 17881 bp, 5 predicted proteins | sample CNSS2metaG_FD_160094 | JGI IMG/M metagenome (GOLD analysis project Ga0214543, IMG submission 160094) | Root nodule microbial communities from cowpea collected in UCLA plant growth center, Los Angeles, California, USA - CNSS2 | ecosystem: Host-associated > Plants > Roots > Nodule | place: USA... | reverse complement strand
ATATATATATATATATATATATATATATTATTGTACCTAATAACTAAAAAAAATGTCACATTGTGAGATTTATTATTACATTCATACAAGAAAACAATCTACCATTTTCAATTCAAAATCTCACTTCAAAACAATTTACATTTGTGAGTTATATTTTGTATATACCATTAAACTTTCTCGTTTTTACTGTCTAATGCAAAACTTTGAACTCATACTTCCATTCCTATCGACAAAAGTTGATAATCATGTAATATGGGATATTGAATATAACACATATTAATACTAACTTAATCGTTTACTATTTATAAATTACATCTCCACCACCTTTAAGTATTAATTGTAACGTGCTTCAATAAAAAAATAAAAGTTGAATTAATTCAGAAGAGAAAAAACACAAGTTCTATAGTCTTATGTTGTAGTGAGTAATCCCAGTGTACTATAGGAATAGGTAGAATGATCTAATGGAATAAGAGTTTTCAACTTTGTAGACCATAGAAGCTACCTAAATTTGAATAATCATGTATATATGAGTCAGAAAGAATCTTCATGACAACGCATTCTTTACTTTATCGTTTTCATATTTTGACTGCCCAAACTTTTCCTCCATAATCATCGTTGCCATTTTCTCAATCTTCCACTGCACTTCCTAACTTCACAAACTCTCAACTCATTCTTTTCACATTTCTATAACCTTCTGCACATTCCCGAAAACGATTCAAATGGAGTACTCTTCTGTTTTATAAATATGTACTTTGTCAAAGTTAAATACTCAAGTTCTAAAACTAATGATGTTAAAAACTGTGATAAAACCTATTAACAAGAACTCTTTGTCTAACTAAAGAACAAATGAACCGACAACGAAAATGCTCAAGTTTTGAGGTGGAAGAGGTTTAAGAATTCGAAAGTGTAAATTAGAAATTCTCAGAGTTAAATGAACAATAAAATCAGTAATAAGTATGGTAAAGTGGGTTTTGAATGTGAGTATGATATACAATTTAAATTTAATGATTGATTTGATGTTTTTAACTTGTTAACTCCCTTTGATTTGTTTTGGCCGACCTATCACATTGGTATTAAAAGTAGAATAGGACGACCCACTTCTTTTAATTAAAAAATAATTTAAAATATTAATTTTTATATTATATCATCTGAAAAATATAAATATGCAATAAAATTTTAAGGTTAAAATATCTTTTTTGTCTAAATTTTCGTCAAGTTTTGTTAAATCAGTCTTAATTTTGATTTTGTGTTCAAATAGGTCTTAATTTTCTTAAATTTTATTCAATTAGGTCTTTTTTTGCTAACACTATTTAAATCATTAACGACCATGGACAGTGACGGTCATGTGTCACTTCGTGGTTTTTTTAATTTTGTTTTAATTTTTTTTTAATTTTTTTTTAAATGTTCACGTATCAATCCAACAGCGTGTCACATGTCAGAGTTAAGGTTTTCTGTTTAATTTGGTCCCTATATTTGTTATTTTTGTTCAATTTAGTCCCAATTTTTGTTAAAATTGATCAATTTTGTCTCTATCGAAAATGAGACCAAATTTAATTTTTATATAGTATACAAAAATATTTATTTAAAAATGTGAATTTTAATATAAAAATTAAATTTGGTTTCAATTTGGAGAGAGACAAAATTGGTTCATGCTAACAAAAATTGGGATGAAATTGAACAAAAATCATGAATATAGGTACCAAATTGAATATAAAACATTGACTCTCACACGTGGCACACTGCTGGATATACACATGAACATTTAAAAAGATTTAAAAAAAATTAAAAAAACCACGAAGTGACATGTGGCCGTCACTGTTCATGGTCGTTAATGATTTAAACGATGTTACCAAAAAAATACCTAATTGAACAAAATTGACGAAAATTAAGACCTATTCGAGCACAAAAACAAAAGGTTAAATTACTCTTTTGGTCCCTCAATTTGTCAAGAAATTTCAGTTTGGTCCTCAAGTTTTCTGTTATCTCAATTTGGTCCTCATGTTCTTAAAAATAATTTAATTTGGTCCTTATTGTTAATTTTGACCAGACGGTATTCGGTGTTAAAGTCAACGCCACGTGTCAATTTCTAGTTTTTTTTTATTTTTTGAATTTTTTTGAATTTTTTTATTCTTTACACGTATCACTTCACAGTTGTGCCACGTGTCAAAATGACTCAATTTGGTCCCTATATTTGTTTTTAGTTTTAATTTAGTCCCAATTTTTTTTAAAATGAAGCAATATTGTTTCTCCTTAGATTGACACTCAATTTAATCTTTGTATACCACTTATGATGATATTCTTAATAAAATTGACGTTTTTATTAAATAATTGTAGAAATATTTTTAAACAAGTTTTTTTTAGTTTTATTATTAAACAAAGTTAAACCCCAAACTTAATTTCAAAAATTAACAATTTTGTCATCATATATAAAAGCATCAAGTGTAACATATTATACAAACTTAGTAAAAATTAAAAATCAAATAACTTGTCACACATAAGTTTAGGAATTAAATTTCAAGTTCAAAACAAAACCAAAGTCTAATATTTTGTATAGAATTTAAAGTTAATTTAAAATATGTATAGAAATATTTAATAAAAACGTTAATTTTAGTAAGAATATCACTATAAGATTTATAAAAAAGTAAATTTAGTGTCAATTTAAGGAAGGACAATATTACTTCATTTTTACAAAAATTGGGACTAAATTGAAACTAAAACCAAATATAGGAACCAAATTGAGTCACTTTGACACGTGACACAACTATAAAATGACCCGTGTAAAAATTAAAAATATTTTAAAAAAATTTAAAAAAATTCAAAAAAACCAGAAATTGACACATGGTTGACTTTAACACTACCTGGTCAAACTAACGATAAAGACCAAATTGAATCATTTCTAAGAAAGTGAGGACCAAATTGAGACAACGAAAAACTTGAGAACCAAACTAAAATTTCTTGAAAAATAGAGGGACCAAAAGAATAATTTAAGCAAAACAAAATTAGAACTGATTTGATAAAACTTGATGAAAATTGGAAAAAAAATGTATTTTAACCAAATTTTAATTTGAATCATTATCAGACATAAATTAAATTTTAACTATTAAGTATAAATAAAAAATCTAATAAGTAAAGACAATATTTTAATTTATTTTATTAGATTTACTATAATTTTATAATAAATATATATATATATATATATATATATATATATATATATATATATATATATATATATATTAAAAGAGACAGGTTATTCTTAAATAAAGTCATATTAGATAATTATTAACATTAACATTTTAGTTATTTATTTGACATCTCAAAATTCATCAATTATTTATCATTATATAAAAATTTAATAAAAATAAATAAATATAATTATACAAAATGTGAAAGACACCATTATCATAAAAATTATACTTCACGAATTATATAAACAAACTATATTATTACAAAAAGAATTTAATAAATACATGAAAATAGAATATTAAAATATTTATATTGTTCTAAAGCTAAATTTATTTTTAAGTATATTTATCAACATAATTTTTCTCAAAAAAATATAAAAATTTTAAACTGCTTAAAGAAAATACGTTAACTCATTATATCGTTCAACTTTTTCATCTATTTCTTATCAATGAAGCCAAAAGAAAATAAAATGATCATTTTGTGACTCTTAATATATGAACAGAAAAGGATAATTTTTATTTATAAGTTTTGAGTGGGAAGAGGAACTTAAAGCTAAATATTAATTAATTAATTAACATTTAACCTATTTCTGAATTGAAGAAATCATTAGGAAGGAGTTAATGTTCGAGTTGTTTATGATGCAAGCAAAAATAATTAATCTAAATAGAATTGACGAAAAGCATAGTGTGAAAGAAAGTGTTGCAAAGTATTTGTTTTTTGAGAAACATGGAATGGTTGGTGGCATTTATTTTGGTTTTGTAACACTTGATTTGTACCCAACATCTCTGACAATTGAGTAGGCAAGAAAACCAATTTAATTAAATGTTCCCTTCAAACACAGGTAAGTTGGGCAAGGAGGGAAAGAGACCAAACAACAAATTCACACAAAACAAATTTTACCCTTTCAACCCTTTTTTCTCTCCCTTTCACTTTCATTGCAAATCTTATTCATTACATAATATAAAATACACTTTATAAAAATAAATAGTAACAAATATCAATTTTCAACTTTTAGGAGTTTTGGTCTTTGAAGACGAATTGGATAGAGCACATCTTCAACATTTGAATACGTGACAACGACAACATTCGTGAAAAAGTTGGATTCATCAACATAACAGAAAAAAACATGAAATTTCTATGCAAATTTGGATAAAAGCATCAACATTTGGTAACCCAAAATTGACATTGTGCTGCTTTATGGGCAAATGGTGGAATTAAGTAATATATTTAAAATTGTGATTTGAAGCAATTCAAGAATCACATTATGAAGGTTTGGATATGATATCTTTGAGTTTTCAAGAAACTCTATCATTGCATGTCTGCAAGATTTTTCCTGTGCTCCTCAAGTTTTATTTTTTATGGCCACCATCATTGCTTTTGGCAGTGGTTTCAGCCCCCGTGAATGGTCCACTTTTGTGGTGGTTTCTCAACTGTAATCATAAGTCACGTGTTTTAGGAACCATCAAATTTCTCCTTTAATACTTTTTTCCTTACAACATTTCGAAATTCACAAGGTTTGACTAATCCATTTTCATAAAATCATTTTTCATACTTTGAATTATATTGTAAGTTATATTACTTTTTTTTTAGCTAAATAACTTATTTTACTTGTTATATACTTCGCTGTGTATTTTATCATTCAATTATCATTTTATCATAAAAAAATGTTTAAAAATAGTATGAGAAAGACGGAATAAGTAAAGAATTTTTCCACATTGTTGTTGCCTTGTCGTTACGCAATGGTTTGATATCGTGGACAAACGAAATACTTATTATTAATATTTTTATGGTGAAAAGTTATTAATAATCTGTAGGCCAGATATGACTGTTTTACAATTGCGTGAAACTAAATAGAAGTTAATTTACGAAATTAGTGTAATTTTTAGCAATATTTACTTATGTGGACAGAATTTTGAAAAATTACATAAATAAGTAAATCGCATTTAATAAACTAGACTTCAAAATAAAGAGATGGCGTTTGTAAGATCCAATATTTTCTGTCCTTATGTTTAAGGTTGTCCCAAATTTAATTGGGCCATAGGGCTGACCCATAGGGTGTTAAATGTTCCTGAGGCAGCCAAACCCCTCTCACTTTCGTCATTCTGCGAAAATAGTATTCTCATCTCTCTCTTTTTCCCATCCAGAGCTCTATTAGGGTTTAACCCCAATCCTCTTCAAGTTGGTTCCAATCCAGATTCTTCCACTCCACCTCTCGAAGCTGTGCTCCTTGAGCTACTATTCTCCACGGTTCGAGTGTCGAAGCCCTTAGCTAACACTTTCCAAGTAAGGGAAGTTAGGGTTTTGGGTTTTAAATGATTTTTGGCTTGATTAGAGCCTGTTGGGTGTTTGTATGAACTGTATGATTGCGATAACTATGAGAAATGCTTGGTATTGCTATTTGGGTGCGAATACATGACTGTTGCAGGAAGGACAATGGCGATATTTGTTGCTCTCGCCCAAGCGAGACTGACTCGCCCAGGCGAGACTTGTAGGAACAGACTAGGGGTTTCACGAACTCTCGCTCAAGCAGAGAGCTCTGGTTTTGAGCGAGGCATTGTCTCGCTCAAGCGAGAGACGCTCGCCTAAGCGAGAAGGCGTGGAAGCCTTGGGGTGCCGTTGTGGTTTAGCCCAAGCGAGGAACCTCGCCTTTGGGCGACGGGTTGTCTCGCTCAAGCGAGGGAGGGCTCGTCTAAGCGAGCCTGCGAAAGTCTCCCAGCGCCCTTGTCATGGTCTCGCCTAAGCGAGAGTCTACCACCTAAGCGAGGGCACTCCTCTCGCCTAAGAGAGGGCTCTTGGCTTGAGCAAGACCTACTGCAGGTTATTTTGTTTTTATTCACTTGGTTAATTGGATCATTTGATTTATGATATACTCTATATAATGCATAGGCTTGTGAAATGAAATGCATGGTATAACCTGTGGTTATAAATTGGATAGATGTGATTTGTGATCTTGGCATGTGAAACAAATGAGATGGTTGGTAATCAAAGAGGCATGGTATTGGTATGAGATGAAGCCCTATACTCATGAATTGGGAATAACCTGTGGTATGGATTCAACATGTGATATGAATGAGGATTGGTTACAGAGATTGGTATGAAATTATATGCATGATGAGTATTCCTTTATTGTTTAATTATGGTTGGTCTGTGGTCAGTGCGTAATTTCTTGGAATCTCTAGGTGAGATTTCAGGGTCGTGCTTCAATAGTCAAGACGTAATTCCATGACCCCTATTAGTGGGTGTTCATGGTGGTGCCCTATCTGTATAATTTGGTAAGGATTCAAGGTAAGGTTGCATCCTGACACTCTAAGGAGTCAGTTAGTCTCACTTAGAGCGGACTGACTCTTGTGGTGAGAGTAGCAGGAGGCCTGAAACTCATTAAGGGCTTACCTTGTGTGGGGGGGATTGGAAACATTGTAACACTTGTAACACTTAGCTCAGGGGTGAGCAGAGATATCCACCACAAGTGCAAGCATCCGCTGAATTCGACCTAATTATACATATCCGGATGAGTCGAGTCGAGTCTTAGGGTATTGATTTGAAAGTCATAACATGCTTGGGTGATGTATGTATAGTTGATTGTGAAAGTGTATCTGATCGCATGATGAAACTATATTTTTGGGCTCTAGCTTACCCTTCTGTTTGTTGTTGTATGTTCTGTGGTGTGGTCTTTTCTTTTGCAATGATCATCAACTTGTTGATGTGAGCAGAGGTGAGAACTCCCCATAATCATCAAGGTGATGGAGGTTTTGTTGCATAGTTTGCTTGGACTGGATCTAAGTTTGTTTGGGCTTTCTTTTTTGGGCTATAGCCCATGTACTAGTCTGTCTTTTAAATTCCTATTTGATTACTGTTCAATGTTGTAACTGGTTTAGTTTTGGCATCGTGGTGTGTCTTGGATAATTGTAAGGAGTTATGTTTTAAAAACTCCAAGATCGTGCTGCTATATTATTTTAACGTGACACTTCCTTTAATTATGTCTATTGATTAAATGGGACGTTACAACGTTTTTATTTATGACTTCAGAAATTGTATTCCAGATATACGACTTCCCCTTTTTATTATTATCGTTTTTAGTTGAGGAAAACTTAATTTTTACATAGTCATAATCATTTAATAACCATTTACTTCTATTTTGGGATCATTTAATAAAATGGTGCAAGTTTTTTTCAAAATTTACAAATATGGACAGTTTTCTAAAAAATGAAAAAATACTTTGACACCATTTAATAATTATTTGATATTTATGAAAAGGTAAAATGATCTTAAGAAAAAAAAAAGTAAACTTTTATATTTGTAAATGAAAAAAAAAAGTAAAAAGTGATGAATGATAATATTAAATGCGAGTAAAAAAATTTAGAACAAACATTATATTCTTTAAAGAATTAAAAAATTGTTTAAGTGATCTTTGAAAAACACATCTCAAAATAAAAAGTTGAATTTAATCACTCTCCCAACCACACCAAGAACTAACTACAAAAGTACAAATCCCTCAGTACATAATACACAACCATAAAGAGCTCACTAAAAACTCAAGTACACAATAAGTTGTCATCAATATTCCCTAAGTCCCGCTTACTGTATACTATGAAATCTCTCAGTACATAATAAGCAGCCACTAATACTCTATAAGTCGCTTATTATGTACTGAGGAATCTCTTAGTACACAGTACGCGGCCATCAACACTCTATAATATGCTTACTATATACTGAGGAATCCCTCAGTACATAGTAAGCGGCCACCAGCATTCTATAAGTCGCTTACTATGTATCGAGGAATCCATCAGTACACAGTAAGTGACCACTAGCACTCTATAAGTCACTATGTATTAATGAATCCTTCAGTACATAGTAAGCGACCATTGACACCCTCTAAGCCACTTACTATGTATTAAGGAATTTCTCAGTACATAGTAAGCGATCATCAACACTATTTGAGTCGCTTACTATGTACTGAGAAATCCCTTAGTACACAGTAAGCAACCAACAATACCCAACTAGTGTGTGGTAAGGAAGACTCCATAACGTGACATGTGGCCCCAACATTCTACAAAGCCACATATATTACAAAATTTTATGATAAACAATAACTAACTCTATTTACTTAGATGATTTCCTAGCACAAGTGCCCAGCTCCTAAATCCCATATGACCCCTTACCGGATACTTAGTGCTCTGAACCTCCCCCAAAATATGTGGTACTCGGCCCAATCAATTCACAAGCTACCTACCAGCAACTATTAAGGGTTATTCTGGTAATCTTTTCTGTTTTTACTAGATCCAAGAATAGTTAAAAAGGTATTTTGGACCCACAAGTAAAAAGGTATAAATAGTACATTGTTATATGCATTCATTATGCATTAAAATATTCTTTGAATCTCTGACATCACCGGTGCTAACTTAAACATCAGATTGTCTTTTGCATACACACTGCACCGTGATCGGAGCTTCGTAGAATTAAGGAAACGCCAAGCCAACAACTGGATACCAGAGCAGTAGAGAAGATTTGTGGAGTACAACTTGGTCCTATAAGAACAATTACTATGATTTTAATTTAAAAATAAATTGTGTTCTAGATTCATGACTTTAATTTTTTTTATTAATTATTATTGAAGTTGTACATACTACCAACGATTTCATTTTTTTTTTTTGGAAGAGTTATAATATAGTGCTAGATTGATCTAATGGTAAAAGTTTAAAGGGTTTAACTCTTTTTTTCTTTACTATGAAACATATAAGTTTGGTTTAAAGAATTTGAGAAAAGTGTGATGAAAGAAATTGTTTATTTTCAATTCTATTCATTAATAAAATATTAACAATTAATATTTGTGGATAAAAAAAATATTTTGTATTTGACTTTTTGTCTCTTAAATTCATCTTTTAGAAGTTGTGCTGTGAGCATCTGACTTCATTTTTCACTTTTTTTTTAACCAGCATTTTGTTTTAAGTTTTCATATTTTTATTTCTTCTATTTTACTTCTAAGAAGTAACTCAACGACTTCTCTGGTTTTCCTCAAATATTGTTTTTAACTTTCTATTTTTTAGTTATTTTTATTTTTAAATATTTACATCAATTTCATTAATAGAACTTATTTTTTGTATTTTCAATGTATTTTTATATATATATATATATATATATATATATATATATAATTTCGAGATGTTTATTTAAATGCTTTAATTTATTTTTTATTTTTGTTTATTTTAAATTAATCCTTTAATAATTTGATTATTAAAGTTTTTTAAATAAGAATGAATAAGAATTACATAAAATTTAAGAACCATATTACTTAAAAAGATTAAAATAAAAGTATTTGTATAAATAAGTTTAAAAAAAGAGAAAAGTAAAAAGTAGTTATAATTTTTATTTTTCATTTATTAATCAGAATGTTAAAAATATGTATTAAAATAAAAAAATGTTTACACAAATTTGAAAGATTTGTACTAATCAAATTATTAAAAAATAATAACCTAAAATAAACAAAAATTAAAAAAATTAAACTATTTAAATAAATATCTCAAAACTAGAAAAAATTGATTATATAAAAATTGAATAGCGTTAAAAGAATAAATATTTATTAATCAAATTAACATAAAAATTTTAACAAAATTAAAAAATCAGAAAAAGAAAAGTAGAAGCCAAATCTGAAAAATTAAAGAAGTCGTGTAATGGCTTCACAACTTCTAAGAAGTAACAAAAAAATTACAAAACGAAGATGTGAATACGTGAAACAAAATAGAATTAAATGGTAATGAGTGTGTAAAAGATTAAGTCTTAATAATATGGATCGACCTTCGTAAAAACTAGCGTAAACACAAGCGCGATAACGCATGTGTGTATGTAATTTTTTTAAATATGCTTGACATTATATTAGTAGGTGATAATATTGTAATATTATTAAGTTAATATATAAACTAAAATTATATTTATTAAAAATAAAGTGAAATATATCAGAACAGATAAAAAAATAACCATTGGTAAATAAAGAAGAAAAAAAGAAACAAAGATAACCGATTTTATAAAAAGCTTGTAAAAGTAACGATCAATCTTTAAAAATTTAATAAATTATTATATTTAAAGGGTAAAATTGGTATTTTGAAATGTAGACACAAAGAAGGGAATCTCCATTATATATTGTTATAGATAAAAGGTGAAGTCGGATATCTAAATACGATTTTTAAAGTCTTATAAAAAAATGCGACTTCTTTATTGTGTTTATTAAACATATTTACTTATTTCTATAATATTTAAAAATTTTGTTTATACGTGTAAATGTTGTAAAAACTTGCACTGGTTTCGTAATTAACCGATGTTACACTATGCATAAGGAAAAATTGTTATATACATAGGCTATAAAAATTACTTTAATAAATTCAACCCATTCTCTCATTTTTAAAATGCAAATTAACAATTGTTTTCTCAATTAAAACTTAATAGTAGTTATAACATAGTCTATATCGCGATACGTAATATGTCGCAACTTGTTTATTTATGTATTGTATATAAGATATATAAAAATTATAGGTTAAATATTTTTTTCTTTTTTAAATTTTAGTGTGAAATTAGAATTAGTTCAAATTTTAACGTATTTTAGTCCCAAATTTAAAAATCGATAGAAATAATTTTCTTAATTTAATTATGTTAATTATTCTTTACGTGTCTAATAGCGTGTTAAATTAATGTTTGAGCTGTTTATACATATTTCTACTCAAATACTAATCAAGAACATCGTTAAAAATGTAACAAACATTTAATATCATGAATTAAGATGATTATATTCATTTATTTTTAAAATTTAGAGACTAAAATATATCAAAGTTTGAAATAGAGATAAATTCTAATTTTACGTCCAAGTTTAGTGTAAGGCCCATTAAAATTGTTTTATTCCCTCTGCCCTAAATTAAAGGGTTGCCCATTGTGAGTGGGCCTAAGGACTGGACCAACAGATAAAACCACCCTAAGTCTGTCCTAACTCCCATTTTCCCCTCACTTTCAGAGAACCTTGAGCCATAGTCGTCGACATCTCTGCTAGGTTTGATCCCTCACCACCGTCAAGTTACGCTCAAGCTCCTTCTTGCTCAACGTAAGTATTCCTTCCTAGATCATGTTGGTTCCCCTTTAATCGTCTTTCGTTTCCCAGTTAGGATCTCCTGTTAATCACATCTACTGCTTCTGTTCCGCTTTTATATCAGCCTTGTAGTTCCTCCCTAGAGCTGTGTGCTCGTGGTCATGACGTCAAGGTCCTTGCTAACCCTTTTCCAGGTACGAGAAGTTAGGGTTTTTGCGAAATTGTTGGTACCCATGATTGCTTATGTAATATTCGTGTGATTTGATGGTCTGTATACTACTTTGAGTTTGTGAAATATGTTATTGCGTTGTTTGGCTTGGTCTTTGGTCTGTTATGCGAGTGAACAATGGGTGAGTACTGATAATCTCGCCCAAGCGAGCTTGCCTCGCCTAGGCGAGATGAGCAGAGGCTCGCCCAGGTATTCTCGCGCGATGGGTCGCTCAGGCGACCAACTCAATTTGAGCGAGCGAGCATCTCGCCCAGGCAAGGAGGGTCTCGCCTAAGCGAGACAGCGCAGAGGCCACTGTTCCAGGATTTTGAGCCCTCGCCTAGGCGAAAAGAGCTCGCCTGAGCGAGAGACTCTCTCGCTTGAGCGAGACTCCTATGCCTGAGCGAGAGGTTGGGCGAGAGTGCGGTCTAGTTTGTCATTTCTTCCCCATTCTTGGATGTTTGGCATGTAATTAATTGGATTATTGTATGATGGCATGATGGGGATGAGTATACATGATTAGGGGAGGTTTACATGTGGTAAATTGTGAGTTTGGCATGATCTTTATGTGAATTGTACATGAGGGGTTGGATATGTGTGTGGTCACAAATTTGGCATGAGGAACATTGATGGTTGGTAATCCAGTGGTATGGTATTGGTATGGGAGGAGACACTTTACTCATGGTTGGTAATAATGAGTTGGTATTGATTCAACATATGATTAATGAAGGTTGGTTATGAATTTTGGTATGAGGTTCTTATGCATGATGCATGTATCTATTGCTTGGTTGTTTATGTATGTTTGATATGTGGTCAATACGTAATTCCTTGGGATCTTTAGGTGAGATCCTTAAGGTCGTGCTTTAGTGGTCGGGACGTAATTTCATGACCCCTGTTAGTGGGTGTCCATGGTGGTGCCCCATCTATATAACTTGGTAAGGATTCAAGGTAAGTATTGCATCCTGACACTCTAAGGAGTCAGTTAGTCTCACTTTGGGTGATGTAAATGATGTTGGTTGTGAAAGTGTATTCTGTTTCTTTTTATGCTCTCGTAGGTAGAAGGATCTGAAGTCTCAATTGAGCTTGAGTTTCTTAATCAACAAAATCTTATCTTGAGTATGGACAATAAAGCACTTAAGCAACGTTTAGAAAATATAGCACAAGATCAGCTTATCAAATATTGTAAGTTTCTATGATACGAGCATTATCCCTTTTAAAGTAACATAAGTTTTTTATTTATTTTTTTTAACTTGGAAATGTCAATTGAATACTATGAATTTGGAGGAAGTTGTTTATATAAGCTTAAATTGAAATCTTTGTGAATTCGTGATACATTGTATTGTATAAGGTTAATTGAAAAAGAACACATTAGGTTTATCTGAGTTTGATTATATCATATAAGTGGCAGGGAAGGGGAAAGTTAATCAAATTCTATTTTCTATGTGCCATAGCATGGTTGCAAGTAGAATTACCGTACTAAGATCAGGGAAAAGGAAGTTTGATATTTTTGGGGTGGTAACTTAAGGATCTTAAAACCATGGTGAAAATATAGTTCCTATGCATAAAATAATAAAATTAGCTGGATTATAAAGTAATATGTGTCATTGAAGATGACTAGGCTTTGCGCACGAACACTCAACTAGGATTCTATCTTTAATTTGATCATCAAGTCCCTTATTGAAGGTTTACTTTGTCAAGCATGATATCACAAACGTGTAGTGTTTCATGCCAGGCTTACTATTAGCCATTAGAAAAGTAGTGCGTCTCAAGGTAGCTACCTAATCACATGAATTCTTTGCATCATTCAGGTTCATCTGGCTCAAGATTTTTATTGTCACTTTATGGACCATGCAGAATTTGGTATGAATTCATGGTGGCACTTGTAACAATTGTTTGTGCACGCACCACAGCCAATGCCCTTGACATTCAACAACTGCTCCTTTGTTAACAATACATGATCTTAGAAGGTGCTGAAGACTTCGATGCTATGTTGGAGAAGTCATGTTTTTACGAGAAAAAAAGGATAACTTGGAGTGAAAACTTTTACTGATGATATATGTAGTTTGGGATTCTCTTATCAAATTTATTTTCTTTGGGTATGATTGTGAAATGTGGTTGAAGAAACAAAACTTAGCTTGTATTATTCACTCTAGCTGATTTTGTAAATTTTATTTAAAATTGTAGATTTAGTTTTATTTTAATTCTTTTATGAATGTTATAGGAAAATTATAAATACAAAAAATTTAAAACCTTTTCCTTTTATAAATTTTCATTTATTTTATGATTTATGTATTATTAAAAAAAACGTAACAAATAAGGTGAGTTTGAAACCCTATGAAAAATTGTTGAAACTTGATTGTTGAGATAATGTGGTTTTAAATTGTAGGCATTAATGGGGTTCTCTAAACCCCAACCATTATCGGGGGTTTTGTAAACCCTAGTCATTACTAGAGGTTTTGTAAACCCCAAGCATTATCGGAGGTTTTATAAACCCCAACCATTACCAGGGGTATTGTAAACCCCAGTTAAGTTGCGCTAATACTAGGGGTTGCTAAAAACCTCCAGTAATCACTTAGCTACGTTGGTTCTTCCAAGGGAAGAAGGAACCCTAGGTAAAGTCATTAGTGGGGGTTAAAACCCCCAGAAATGCCAAATATAACCCCGGCTAAAAATAATTATTTTTGTAGTGCATGTTGGTTTTCATAGACGAAGATAAATCTTTTAGTCTAAGGTTGTAGTGATATCTTTGATTTGATATTTAAGGTTGGGTTAAATATGATTTCAGTTCATAAATTATAACGCGAAATTAGATTTTGTCTATATCCCAAATTTTGACATTGTTTGGTCATCAAACTTTAAAAATGAATAGATGTAGTCTTCGTCACCAAACAATGTTAAAGATTTGCTTATGTGACAAACAATGTTGTTATGTGTGTATCCACGTGTTGACACGTGTATGTCCACATCAGCGTATTGACACACGTGGTAACGTCATTTGCCATGTAACAAATCTTTAATGTTGTTTGGTCACGAGAATTACATCTATTCATTAATAAAATTTGGGAATGAAAATGAGTCAAAGTTTATATAGAGATAAAATCCAGTTTTGAATGAAAGTTAAAGAAATAAAAACATATTTAACCTTTTTAAACTTAAAAGTGAAGCCATGTTTCCTAATTAATATTAGATTATTTTGGCTTAACTAGAAAAAAAATATTATATATATGTATGTAGGTATGTATGTATGTACGTACGTATGTACTTATGTATGTGTGTGTGTGTATGTACGTACGTATGTATTTATGAATGTGTATGTATGCATGTATCCATGTAAGTTTGAGCTTCTTATATCAACCAAGTTTTATTGTAGTTTAGTAGATCTTAATGTTTGGTTGTGACTTGGTCACAATATTTGTATTTTATGCAAGAACATTGTACGATTGAAATTATTTGATATTATGAGTGTTGTTTAGAAGGATGGAAGGGTTGTAGTCATATTGTTGATGGATGAAATATTTATTTAGTTTGTTTTACAATTTGGATTAAGTTTTAAAATATATAAAACATAGTATGATTATATTGACTTAAGTTTTTTATTTAGAAAAGTTAATGAAATTAATTGTATAGAATCTTTTTCTGTGAACCATTTAGGTTGAAATGAATTTAAAAGACAAACTAAATTTAATTAAGTTAAATAAAGGATAATTTTTTATCGTAGTTTTGTTAATGTGTTGTGAAATGGTTACATGGAGTTATATTTATTATCGTGTTATATTGATACTTAAGTAATGTGCTAGGTGCTTTGTAAATCGTTGAATAATCAAAGGTACATTACTATAGAATGAGCTTTTCACGATGGTTCAAACAGTCCTCTAATGAAGGTTTTTGAATTGTCATAGATGTCATCATCGTTAAAAGTCTGAAAAATTGACGATGGTTAAAATAATTGTATTTATAAGTTTAAAATGATGATGGTTGTTATTGAACTGTCGTTAAAAGTCATAAAAAAAATAATAATGTGTTGCATATCAGGACGAGATTAACATAGGCAAACCTACTAGATTATAGCAGAAAAGCATTTTCATTTGAGTGTTAACAAAGACACATAAGTTTTCCATGGGTTCACCATTTGCTTGCTTGTGAAGTCATAGAGATAAATTAGAAACAAGTAAACAAATTCTTGAAAACATGTGAAGTACCAACCATAGGTGAGGAGAAGACTCGTGGTGAGCAAGGGTTTTGCGGTACGATGCGAAGAGTTTTACGAAAGAGCCTCGTAGTGTTGCGTGAAGTGCTTCGTGAAGGAGACTTGCAACCACAATGCGATAGAGACTTGCGGCATGCTGTGAGATTGGCAATGCTTCGCGACTGCTGGAGATTCGTGTATAGTGGTTCACGACTAGTGGAGGCTTGCGGAGGTTCACCATTAGTGATAGTGACAATTGTGAAAATGCAGAGAGAAGAGAAAATGAAAGTGCATAGGGAAGAGGAAACACTCAAATGAAAGTCGTGCAAGGGAAAGAAGTGCATCTTATTTTTATGAAAGTATTGCACATTCGACGATGAGATATTTTTAACAACGATTCTCTATGTGATCATCATTATTTCTTGCTTGTCCCACTTTTAACGACAGTTCTCTATATATATGTCGTCATTTTCACCTTTAATGATGGTTATTTAGCCAAGCCTTGTTAAAAATTTTGCACAAATTGCAATTTTGTCATTGTGCGTTGTTTTACTATGGTGGCTTGGTAAATATTGTCAATCCATATGGAAAACTTTGCACTAGTGGTATCATTTTTAGTTATTTGAGTATTTTTTAAGGCTGTATAAAACTCTCCTTTATTTTTCTTGCATCATCCAACTCAATAGACCTCATAACCATTGATAATTTGAGATAGAGAAAAGTGAGTTTTACTTTGAGAATTTTGCTGAACAAATTTAATTTAACTCAATAAATCACTTTAAAGGAAAATAAAAAATTACAAAAACCACTCATTCGATAAATTTTTCAATGGATGCAATTTGAGAAAAAATGGTGCTTATTGCACAAATTTTGCTCAACAATTTGTTAAAAAAAAGTTGATTTAAAAAAGTTTTTATTTAATTAAACAAGTTTGACTAGTATATAACTATAATGGAAAATAATAAGTTGTATAGTTAATTGAATTATTTTTCTCTAACTAAATACGTTGAGTTTTGAATGTTGAATTGTAGTGAGTTTATGTAACTAATGTTTGATAAAGTGATGTGGTTACTATGGAGGTAATACTATATATGTTGTGTAGTTGTTAGATACATTGAACTTGTGATTCTTGTAAAGGGATTCTCTTGACTCGATGATTTATTGTACTCACATATGAAAATATATGAGGTGGTGAAAGTTGATGGATGTTTTATGACTTATGGTTTAAAACAAAATAAGTTTTGTTATAGAAATTTACCTTGTCACATTAGTGGATAATGTTTCTTACCATTTTCAAGTGTAGAATAGGATGATAGTGTGACAAGTGTAAAATCTTTAGAGTCTAAAATCAATGCATTTGTATCGCTTCCAAAAGTCAAATGTTTGTTTCTTATGGTTTGATGGTATGTGAGTATGATTATTTGTGGGATGTGCCATGTGATGCTTATAGGTTGTGACATGAGATAAATAAACATTGGAGTCAATGTGTATGATTGAAAATTGTGATTGGTGTGAATGTGGTATTGAAATATAATTTGTATAAGTTGATTTATTAATAAATGGTATCTATTTTGTTATGAAAGCTTTTGAATTACTAATTTACTCATTATATGATTTGTGTTAACTGCCATTTTTTGATTTGTTGCCATTTATATATGACAATCATATTTTATACGTGAGTAGAACATGTCATAAGTATATGAAATAAATTATAATTGAATCTTTAATACTAGTTTAGTGAGTAGAACATGTCACAAGTTTAGTGTGTTCAAATTGTTCAAGCAACCCTTTTACTAGTCCCATAAATATTTTCTTGTCAATGTTCTTAAGTATTTTACATATATAATGTCACAAATTATAAACGAACAATATAAGGTTACTTAACTATAAAAAAATTATTGCCATAATTAAAAAAATTACTGTGATTACAAAAAATCGTATAAGATTACTATAATTATAAAGAAATACCGCCATATTATATATATATATATATATATATATATATCATATAAAATCAAAATCCACAAAATTAACATTTAATGACTTAATTGATAAATCTAATCATAATATAAATACACTGCAATTGTAACGTCCCATTTAATTATTAAACGAAATTAAAGGAAACGTCACGCGATAAAGTATAGCAGCGTAGTCTTGGGGTCCTTAACGCAACCCCTACAACCTGGCACACCACGATGCCGACATAAAACAGATACCAATCTAACAAAGAGTG
>Ga0214543_1007884_pt1 | contig 17884 bp, 5 predicted proteins | sample CNSS2metaG_FD_160094 | JGI IMG/M metagenome (GOLD analysis project Ga0214543, IMG submission 160094) | Root nodule microbial communities from cowpea collected in UCLA plant growth center, Los Angeles, California, USA - CNSS2 | ecosystem: Host-associated > Plants > Roots > Nodule | place: USA... | reverse complement strand
AAATATATATATATATATATATATATATATATATATATATATATATATATATATATATATATATATATATTACTTACTTTGTCATTGTGATATCTGAGGGTTTAAGGAAGATAAACCCACAATTCAATGGAGTTCACATCCACTGTGTGGCACAACAACCTGTAACATTCTCCAATTCAACAACACCACAACAGAAGAAAGAACTGCATTCTTATGTTATCAATACACTAATTAAAGACGTGATCATGAAACATTGAATCACACAACAAGGGGGGTTTGAAACCCAACGTGAAATAAAAAAAAAAACATGAGAAACAAAGTTGAAAAATATGGCGAGAAGAATGAAATTAAAATTCAGCAGAAATCTGGCCTTGTTCTCTTCCGAACTGATATAGAGCCTTTCTGATGATCCCAGAAGACTTTGATTTCAGAAGAATCTCTGAGATCCTCGAGGCTAATATACTGCTGTTTAGCCATCCTTAAGGAATGACACCCTGTGTCATGAATCCAAATATAAGGGTGACATGTTTCATCATAGTAATACAATAAACTCTTCAAGCTTCCTCCAACACTGCCACTTCTTCCACTTCCAGGCATGTAAGCCTTATATATGCTTTTACATTTCAGTCTTTTTGAAGACCCTGGCTTCAAAGTGTGAATCTTTTTCAGTATTGATCCCACCCTTATTTGGAGCTCCACTGGTCGATCACTGAGGTTCCATATCCTTGTCCCATATCCAGAACCTTGAGTGTGATCTCTACAACCATCAAAGCACCCACCCAAAGATAGAAGGCTAAAACCCTGCACTTTTCCCATCACTGCTGCTTCTTCTTGATCACCAACTTCCAAACAAAATATATGTTTTTCTGCAATAGAAACTTTGCTATGTATATAATATATATAACCTCCCGACAAATTATGCTTTTTCTGATAAAGTTTAGTTACTTTGCAAACTTTCTCAATTCTGAGGCTGTGGAAAGAATCTGTAGTAACCTTGCACTTTAGACTCCTCACAGGGACAGAATATTGTTTAGCCCTTGCATCAAGGAAGTGATAGGGTCCTTGGAAGCCAAGATTCAACAAGAAGACAGTGGAAAAGTTCATTGGCACTGACAAAAATTATTTAAAAATTGCTAGAATAGCTTTTCCTTTTGTTTGGTTGGAAAGAAAAATATGCTGTTGGCATTTGACAACAGTAGTACTCATTCAAAGATTCATGATGAGGTCTCATATGATGATGCCTCCTCACCTTTATTGCGAGGGCGAGTTGCTTTTGATTCAATCCAAGTTGAATAAATGACTTTACCCGAAAGAAGCAATTATTTTATTTTCTCTTACTGTGCATTGAGCTCTTGACTTTTTTCTTTCTGGTCAAGTTCTCTTCGGAGTGAGAAAAGAACCTTGTAACGAGCATGACTTGAGGCTGTTGGTTGAAACAAAACATTGATAGGGTAGTTAGTGTTGTTTGCTGTCAGTCCTATTCTGTCACTACAAAATCAATAACACTGCAAAGCTAATAACTTGAGTTAAGTCTACACAAATTTATTTATTTACTTTGCTGCATAAATGTACAATAACAACACTTTTCTAACTAGGATAGAGTTGACTAACCGAGTAAAATAATTTAAATTATCATCCAATCAAAAATTACGTTTTATTGATTTTTACAAAAATGATCTAAAAGTTAGAGCACCAATAATTTAGAATAAGATGACAGTAGGACATTGTTTTAGAAATTATTGTGATTAGATGCATAGCTATTAAAATCATTAAAATATAGTTAGTACAAAATGTTAGGTGAATAAAAAAGGTAAAGTACAAATGGTGGAGAGACGTGATACACAATACACTTTTATTTCAGAACAAAGCAACAAATCTTAATGATTAGATCATAACATAATTGACAAACTGGGATACTATCCTTCTTTTCTCATAGTGGTAGGGGCATAACACCGGTATCAACTTTCAATCTATTCCGATCAGTCTCGTAACTCCATAATTGAATTTCTTATAAGTACACTACTTAGCCATCCTAGATAGAAGAGTCTCAATAATAGCAATATCAATAGGAGTGGTTCAAGTCAAAGTAATGAAGAAAATTGGTTCACCAAGTATCTGAACCGTTGAATTCAAAGTTAGAACACAACGTGTTAGGATAAATTAGTAATGTTTGTGCATACAAGATTGAAAGAGCAGAAAAAATTAGGGAGAAGACGTCAAGTCACAATCCAGATTACAAAACTGAAAACCATAGAATAAGATGAACTTTTCTGCCGTTAGACAAATTCAATAGCCTCATTTTGATTGTATGACTAACCATGTATGTCACCAAAAACATTTCTAATTCCAAAACTGTACAAATCACAAATAAGCAGCAGCTACTGTTTAAAATAAAAGAATGTTCTTTAAAAGGAGGGGTGGGGAAAGAATTTACACACTGGAATTTAATTTTCATGTTTCTCTTCATTCTGATCTGTCTTATTTATGAGAGGCTGATTGAGATCTACTGAAGGTTCAGTCACAATTGGTAGCTCTGGTGAAGATGCATTGTCATCCGTATCTTCACACTCGGCCAAGGCTTTATCTAAAGCAGACTTGGCAACTTTAGTAACCCATATCATGAGAACCACTGCCCATACCCAAAAATAATATTTCAGCCAGGCATTAATCAAAGAAAATAATAGACCCTAGGTCTTAAACAACTTTTTCCAAGCTCAAAATCTCAGCTTTCGTTATGGTCTATAATTAACTGTGGATTCTCCAATATTATACTTCTGTAGTCATAACCACATGAAACACATCATTCGTAACATTACATTACACATTAATTCTAAATAACAGTAACATGCTAATAAAAGAATTAATCTATGTGAAAATCTTGTTTCCTAACATAACTTGCCACGTTTTCCCACGAGACCACACTCCATATATTGCTGAAAATCCAAAGCAATATAAGCATAAACCAGCTACAGAATTGACCAAAACATTTGAGTAAAATGAGATAAATGGTGTGCTATCACTGGTTTGCTTGCTAAAACTTCAAATTCATTTTCTTCTGCCCGGCACTTAAAATTTAATAGGCAAAAATATGCACAAAAAAATAAAGCCGCTGGACAGAGTATGCAAGTCTTATAAGCCACTCATTCGTGACCCGGTAATTGCAGCTGAGCTGCTAGTATACAGAGCACAAAACCTCACATGCAAGGAAAAGAGGAGCAAGACACGCAGGAGAAAGAGAACAATTTCTGGATAGAGCATGCTAGTTTCACATTCTATGTTTGTGCGGATACCACATAACTTACCAGATATCAACAAGCCAGCAATGATCCAAGGCTGCATCCAAAAGACAAATAAATGTATGTTACATATGAGATAAAGCTCATCTATTTGATTCAATCAAGACAATCAAAGGTATTGGATATCCCAGATCAACTATAGACATGGTTACATTATAATATCTAGATAAGTGGATGCCAACTTCCTCTTACCAAGCTGCTTTTGTGAGACTTCGTAAGGTGAGGTTGAGTAAGCCTAGTCCACTATCTAAGATGATATATTATCAAAACATTAGATGTTAATATAAGAAATAAAGCATAGTTTTTCATACCAAATGAGTCTTTGAGAATTCGCCCCAACCACGTGTCACTTCTGATATATCCTTGAGCGTAGTTCCGACATATACAAGAGCCAGTGTTAATGGCTACAACAATAACAATAAAACATTTCAAATTCAGACTAATGCAAATAGTGATATACTTGCTAATACTCTACAAACATCAAACTTAAATATTCTTAATAGCTTAATTTAATGCACTTTCTTCCTAGAACATAAGTGGTGAACAAATAAATCACAAGGATGATTACTTGTTGAATGTACTTGTTGATCCAATATTAACATAGTTTACATTTAAATCAACTGATCTCAAACTTCCCATATTTTTACATGAAATTTTAAAGTTTAACAATATCCACTATCCATTTCTATGCACAACATGCTTTCAATGTGGCACAACTAAAGATATGGCATGGATAACTCCAAAGTTTAAAGTTGTCATGTTTTTCCATTAATCATGTTAGATAGCACATTTAATACATTTTAGATATGGGAATATAAAAATAAAGGTGCTTCGTCACCTTTTTTTAATTGGTTCACTTTGATATTTAGGGTCTTAGTCAAGTCTATTGAACTCCAAGATACTATTATTTTGTCACTTTGATAATTTTTTCCATTGATTTGATTATTCCCAAGAATTTTTTTTTCTATACGTCAAGCTTTTCTCTACTAAATTCAAAATCATTTGGTTTTCCTGTTAAAATTGTGCATAAATAATTCTTGTGCATAATTGTCTTCCCAATTTCTAGTCTCTTTGACTTCACAAGAGATTATTTTCCATCAAACATTAGTGATCACACACAGTAGCTAATTGCTATTGCCGAAAGAAAGAATCTACACATGGCTGAACTTGATCATGCCTTCTTCACCATAATGATCCTTTTCACTTTTAGGGTGATACATTTCTAAAAAAGTAATTGAAACAACTTAATTCCTTTCTCTTCTCTTCACAATCAAATTCCCCACGCTCCTTTGTAACCACAATAGGAACGTTACCCCGTTTGTCTCTATGTCTTGGGATGCACAAGTTTTGTTCATGACCTCATTCTAGGTAAAGAAAAACTCTGCAAAATCTCTTGAATTCCCTTATTTGGGTTACTCTTTCCTCTGAAATAGCTATCATTGTTTTTTATCCTCAACTTTAATGACATCATTTTTACTAACATCCCCTTTTATTAGACTTGCCTTTTCATCTCCTATTTTGTTGTATTAGATACTATAGATTGTAGTGGTACTTCCTCATTGACCCTCCAACCTCATCAGCGATTTCAATTACCCTTTTATTCGTCACTTGCTACAGTTTTCTGTCTAGTGTAGTTGTTTTTAGCTCTGCCAACTCATCTTCTCCATTCCTTCTCCTTTTGGAAAATGCACTTATATTGTTTATGAATGACAAAAGTGATGATATTCAATGACTCAAATCCAACCTTTTCAGTTAATTTCAGACAAAAGACTCTGGACCTTGCACATACATTTTAGGACTGAAGTTTTGGCATTCTAACTAAAGCCAATATACTAGATTGTCATCCTAGTGATATTAAGCTTAATCCAGGTTAAGAAGAGCCCTTAGAAGACCAAAAAACATTTAAGCATACTCAATTATCTCACTGTGGTGACTCAATCAGATGTCATGTGTAATCTTCAAAACATAAAAAATGAATAAGGACAAGGACTGCTATATGAACATACAGGCAATGCCAAAAAATCACTTGTTATTGTAATGCGGAGAGATAGGATCACTATCACATATGAGATCTAGTTCTGGGTATTGTTTTCAAATTGGAGGTCATATGATTTGGGCGTAAGAAGTAGAGCATGCTAGATCTCAAGCCAAAGTTGATTATCGTGCTATGATAACAATTGCATGCAAGATTACCTGGCTTAGGCAACTACTCCAACAACTAACAAAATTTATTTGAGACAATCAAGTTGCACTTCACTTTCATCAAGTCCAATCTTCCATGAATAGACCAAACACAAATAGATTTTCACTTAGTAAATTGTAAGAGAGAAGGTGCTTTAAGAGGATATCACAATTGACTTTGTCAACTCAGACCAACATGTTTATTAAATCCCTTTGAGGCTCTCATATTGACTACATCTGTGACAAACTAGGCTAATATGATATACAAGCTCTAGCTTGATAGGGAATATTGATTACAGGTTAAATGTGACAGACTAGGCTCTCAAGGATGCAGTGCACCAATTTAGGGGTTCGATTTATTCTTATGTATTCATAAATGATTTCATTGTACACTAATATGTGATTATAAAACAAGAGGTATGTGTGGACATACAACTCATAACATTCAAATACATTTCTTCTTTTATAAATCGTATTCTTTAATAATTTAATATTGAAAACCATCTGGACAATTTTTTTTCCTAATACTGCATGCAAGAAGTGACAACCACAAGAAAACCCAATTAATTCTTAGCAAGTTTTAATTTTGTAACTAGGACTGGAAAAATATCAGATTGACGGACTTAAGCCTGACCTACATCACAATTACTTAGCCTGAGTCTTGCCCATTTATCTATAGTAGACTATTTTGAAAGCCTTGACGTACTTCTTTTAAAGTTTGGTCTGGCCTGAAAGCCAATTTACGTGACTTGTTCTATAAAAGACCAGTGGACCTTCTTCATCACCTAAATTGTTTCAATTTTTTAAGATTAATGTTAGTTGTGGTCCTCTCCAAAAATTAAATAATTAAATTTTATTAAAAGATCATTACTACGGAATGTATGAGAAAATTAAAAAACTCAACACTACTATTATATAGAAATAGAAATCAAAAAACCATTGTCCATCAAACATGGTATCCAAATTATTTTTAATAAGTTCATACTAATCCAACAAAAAACTCAAGAATACATCCACAACGAGCGAAACTCCACAACAGAAATTGACAAGCTAGTCTTGCAGGCCTGGTAGGTTTTTTTCATAGCCTAAGCCTGGCCTTTTTTAATTAAATAGGTTTTCAAAAAGCCTTAGCATGGCCTTAATATTAAACAGGCCAAGTCAAGCCATAGACCCTGACAGCTACTTGTGTAATAGGTGTAGACAAAATCAAGGTGTCCACGAATGATTTTCTTATTCGTAATGCATGAGAATAGAAATTCATTGCTATGGGTAAGGCCTCCTACATATAATTTATCAGAGATAAAGAAGATACCATCATTCCTAACCAGGAAGTCAGCGTGTATTCCCCTAATGGAACAGGAGTCACAGACAGGAAGTAATTTAACAAGCTAAATGGTACAAAAGGAGCAAGCCGAAGGAGTATCGAAATCTGTAAAGACGGAGAAGTTAAAACATTCAGATATTCAGTTGTGAAGAAAGAAATGAACATGATATCATGAAAATATGATTAAGCAAAAATCTAGCACGATAATAGCCTTACTAAACAATTATCAGTATACATAATAATAGCCTTTCTTTTTTGTTTTAACAGGCAATCAAACTTATGCATCATAATTCCAGACATTTCACACTATACATACTATGACCCGGTTGCTCTTCTTGAGCCAGATCAGAAACAAGAATTCCAAAAGAACAAAACAAGATAAAAAACAATTGGAATATTATAAAATAAACATCAAAAGCACAAAAACTAGAAAAAAAGTTAATGAATGTTGGAGATGTAATAAAACCATTCAATTATTGAGTCTACAAACCTTAAAGCCAGATTTCTGAATTGCAATTGTCACTAATTTAAACTGAGGGTAATCCTTCAACCTTGAAACAACAAGTGATTTCCCAATCTGCATAGATAGAAAATAAAGGAATAACCTCAGGAAACAAATAACTATATCATAATACAGAAACAAGTGGACCAAGAAGCCGCACAATCGGAAGGCTAAGAAGATTTCAAGGACAATGCACATGAAGAAAGGCAAATCGATACAGAGCATATTGTACTACTTGAGAAAAACTTAAATTCATAATTTTTACCATAGCAACTAGGGAACTGAAAAGTCAATCAATCATGCCATAACTCTATTTCTCTCTAATTTGAAAAAGATTCTAATAGATACAAAACTAGAAAACTTACTGTTCTACCAACAAGGAATGCAGCTACAGCACCAACGGTTGAACCAATAGAGTCAGCAATGAAGCCAATTGGAAGGCCAAATAGATAACCACCCCCAAGCTGAACAAAAAGTATCAGGTAAAGTGACTCAAAAAATTATTTCTGCCTTTGGTTTATTAGGCTTACTTCTTTATCAGTTAATTGAAAAGGAGATGTAAAGCATTGAGAGAACTGTTTATAATGCACACACTTTGTTATACAATAATGGAGGTGTTTGGAACATACATCAAACTATGGGTACAAATATATCTTATAGTAAAAGTAATAGTATAGTGCAACAATGTCACCTATTTTGCAGAACTTAAATAGGTAAATGATGACCCGTGACAAATTCAATTTAAAATTTATAAGTTCTTAAAGGAAGGAATTGCAAATACCAAACAATTTTTTAAAAGAACATTTATCAACGAAAATGCAGACAGGCAACAGTTCTTAAGCAGGTAGATGAGAATTCTATATTCTACAAGAAGTACAATTTGAGGTATCAAAAAGTCTTACAGTAAGTACTGAGGCTGGAACTGCCAAGATAGTCAATGGAATGTAAACAGCTATCCTGAAAATTACCAAAGAAACATGGGTTCACAAATTCACTATTCAAGTCAGTTGTTATCTTGAAATGTTAATATGCCCATTTGTATATGCGTACACATATAAAATTCCTTTCCATGATACTATGAATGGCATAAAGCCTATCATGAATGAAAGCACATGACAATCTCCTGTAAAGATGACCTTTACAAATTGCAGCCCAAAGAAAGCAATTACATGATAGAAACAAGTATCACGATTCTGAGATTTTAAAAGAAAAAAGGTGATAGTCACCAAGTCGAAATTTCAGTGGTTAATAATTGAAATACACTTACAGAGCAAGTGGACCCCATGGCCCAAGATTGCTGTCAATCCATACCAATAAGTCCTTCAGAATCTGTAGAGCAAAAATAGAGGGTAATAGATTCAAAATCTCCACGCAATGGGAAAGAAAATTCAAATGCGGTGCTTATAATAAATAATACAGTAAAAGTAGCATTGTAAATTGTATGCACGAACAAGGGAGTGGGGATTCCCACTCGTGAACAAGGAAGTGGGGATTCCCACTCGTGCAACAAACTCGCTATGGTCTATTCTTTTCCGCTTTTCACAATAAGAAACCAAAACAAATTCAAACAAAATCTTCATTTTCTAATGATATTCCAATTTCAAAAACTGCACAATTTGCTACTAATGTTATTATCCCGTGATTGAAATTCCTGTATGCAAACACCACTTGAAAAATTTCCTACCTGGAAGTGAGTAATGAGAGAATCAACTACTGTCAAACCCCATTTCATGTTCAAACAAAAAGAACTAAAAGAACTAGATGTTTTGTCTTGTACAGGAAAATAGAAGAACCCAGCAGTGAAATTGGATAAAAAAAAGAACCTTGTCAACTGGGAGAGTTAAACAAGCTACAACAATGGCGGCAACGAGAAGTAGCAGAAGAGTGATGTTGAGAGCAGAGGTCCACGTGAAAGGCATGTTGGTTGGTTCACCCACGCCCCCAAGGGAGAAAGGGTTGAATCATCACGGGTCTTGTCCTTTGATCTTATCTGATCATTCTCTCCCACTTTGTGTCTTCAAAAATTAATTCCTGAACAACGCACAATGACCACTTTCTTCCCTCTGGAGGTTACTTACAGCTCTCACTGTACACTTCACCATTTCTTATTAATGTCTGATAATGATGTTTTGGACTATCAATATTTTACCATCTTTAGAATAGAATGGAGTAAACATATTTTCACATACAAAATTCTTTTACACTCATTTCGTCCTTATCCTTCATTACGTCTTATTCTTTATTCTCTTTTATAAATACAAAATTTATTTTTCTATAATTATTTTACCCCTATAATATGTATAAATAAATGTAATATGAGTCAAATTATCATTATTTTTAAAATTTTTAAAAATTTTTTAATTTTATTTCACACTTTTCTTTTAGTAATTTTTATTTTATTTTTCTTTATATATAAAAATTTCCTTTGCTAGAACTATTTTATTCTTATAATAGATTATCAAACAATAGTTATTGAGGTTAAAGAATTTTTTTTTCTAGACAAACTCCTTCATCTTATTCTTAATACAAGAGAAATTTATTTTTAGAACAAATTTATAGTATTTTAATAAGATAAATTTTATTTACTTTTATTAAATATTGTGAATATGCAATTTTTTATTGATAAATAATGAAAATAAATTTTCAAATTATTAACCATAATATAGATACTATTCTTTTAAACACAATTTTTTTCTTTTTCATGCTTAGCCGCAAAGATATAAAAGTTAACTCTAAATGTGGTTCTAACTAGTTATAACTTGAGTTATGTGTTAAAGTTTAAATAAATATCAATTTTGAGTATTTTTTCAAGAAATGGATGACTTAATCTTATAAAATTATTATTTTTATTAAGAAATGAATTATTCATTTTATAAAATCAATTTGTAAGACAAAATTTATATATAATTATAATTTATAAATTGATTTTATTTGTAGTTAATATAAAATTTTCAACACACCTTTTATATTGAAACAAATATATTTCAAATCTAAAATTAGATATTAATAAATAGTTAAAAAATGATTTATTTGCAAATATAACAATAAAATCAATAAATAATAAATTTTGTCAAAATAAACTTTAACCATCTTAAATTTAACTTAACTTTATAAAATAATTTTATAAAATTGAATTAAAATTATCTTAATTTTTGGGTAGAGGAGTAGGATGGTGATAGTTGTGTAACAAAAGCAGATTATCAATGTTAACTCCTACTAATTAAAGGATTTTTTGTTGTTTCATTAATTAATTGAGTATCTCTAACTTATGTCAACAACACTTAATTTTGTCCATCCTTGGATAAATGATTTTATTATCCATAAATAGGTTACTTAGACCAATACAAATATATGTATGGTATGTATTAACTATTACTAATATGATCCACTACTTTCTGTTCAAATTTTGGCATAGTTAAAGTTTAAATTTATTTTGTGTGATCCACTTTAAAGATCTCTCTGGCAAGGTAGCTGTGAGAATGAAAAAAGACAGAAAGAGGAAGAAGATGGACCATAAATAGGGTCAATTATTGAAGCTGCAGAACCGTCAATAATTAATGGACCGGTTCTAGTGTTATCACAATCACACTTTCACTTCACAGGTTCAACCCTCTTACTGCTTATTAAATCACTTTAGTAAAAACATGTGAGCCAATGGAAAATATTTTTATCTTTTAATTAAAAATACAATGTTATAATTATGATATAATTTTAGCTTTTGACCCGAGTTGCTGAGAATATATATTAGAAGTATTTCTTTAAAAGAATAATTTATCTATCTATATATGTGTATGTGTTATGAGAAGTTTATTTACAAAAGAGGATACATTACATAATGTCATGATAATGTTTAGACTTTAAAATAATGATAGTGTTATGAAAAAAAAAATAAAAATTTATCTATCAAAGTGTGTGCACTGATAGATCGACTATATTTTATTTCTTTGTACTTTATGATATTTTATTTTAATTGTTTTAATATTTTACGTCACTCATAATTCTAAATCTAAATAAATATGTTTCTTTTCATATAGAACTTCTATAATACATTTTTATTTTTGTTTTCGTTTTTTCTTGTGATTGTTTTTTTAATCCAATAATTGATATCATTTAAGGAATAAAAGAAAGTTAATAAAATTAAAGTTTGAAAACATGATCGCTAAATTTCACATTGAAATATTTTTACTATAAATAAACACCAGATTACAATATCTTGATATATTAAAATTGTGTTAGTGCAATAAAAGAAAATTAAACATATGAGAATCGAGAGAAGATCGACACACTTAGAAAACTAAAAGTGTCATAATTTTATATTTTGGAGATATCGAAGGCAAAGTGGTTGGGTCCAACAAGCTAGTCCATCAAAAAAGAATGGACATTTTTAATCTACTAGTCCGTTTTGGTTCGGTTTCTCTAATCTGTCAAATTGGCGAGTCGTCTGTCCTGACCCGGTGACCAATTTTTATTTATTTATTTTTTAAAATTAAAAATAATTAAAAAGATTATATTTGTTATATTATACTTTTGTAAAGATGAATTATAATTTAAATCATCAATAGAGTAATTTAATTATAATAGAGTAATTTAACATATAAATATGATGAATATTTTAATTTATCCAATTAAATATATTAATTAATCAATTAAAATCTTAGAAAATATTTATATGATTAAATATGTTTTAAATATATATATATATATATATATATATATATATATATATATGTAAACAAAATTTTATGAATAAAATTTTTAAAAATTAGAAAATTTAGAAAATAAAGTAGTGGATGAGTTGTAATTCCTGACCCATTTTATAGTGGGAGTCAGCCTAGCCCAACCTATTTTTGGCGAGCCAAGAACAGGACAAGCCAAAATGAACGAGACTGATCTGTTTTGCCACTGGAGATAATGTACTTAAGGAATGAGAGAATTGTTGTTTCAATGTGGATAAAACTTAAGTCATTGTATATGAAAAAATATTTAATAGGTAAACTTTGTTTGAATTAAGAATTATATTCATTTTGATGAAAAAAACAAGAACAACAGTGAAGCAACTAATAAATGTTAACAAGATATAAGATAACATTGAGGTTGTTAACATTGAGGTGAAACTCGAGGATGAAAATATAGTTTTGATGTTTTTAATGTTTTGCCTAAATTGTTTGAACATTTTAAAGGTGTTTTGGTATAAAATATGGATATTGAAATTGGTTTCATTTAGTAATCACTATAACATAGGGTTAGAACAATTAGATCTTAAAACAATTGTGTTCACGTGGAAATTTGATAGACATGATATATATGCAACAACATAAGGAGTTTGTTGACGATTAAGAAAAAGTTTGTCTTTTGTGGAAATCAATGCATGAACTAAAATCAAACTCACTATAGTGGTACAAGAAGTTTGATGATTTCTTGAAAAAGATGGGATTTTAGAGGTACATTTATGATAGACAATATTATTATAGTAAACCAATTAGATATAAGATCAATGAACTCAAGAAATTTGAGATGAAAAATCTTAGTTTCACAAACCAAATACTTGGAGATAGATAGAAAGATGGATATGACGATTGTTACATCACCTCAACAAGATTACTTGAAGAAGGTTATTGAAGGGTTGAGATTTTGCAAAAAAAAAAATTGTGGATACTATAAAGCATACTTTTGGATATGTTTTTTAATTGTTGGAACTACAATTCATTGAAAATCAACTTGTAAAAAATAGGATTACTATTAAGACAAAATATATCATGTTCAAAGTAAGGATGAAAGAGACTCTATAATTAAAAGGAATGTTATGATGGTTGTATTTTGTGCAAGACCATGTGACTATTTAGTGTAATAGTTAAAATGTTATATACATAACTAATTATCAAATATATCATGAAAAAGCTATACATTGATGTTAGACTATACATTTACGAGAGGTCAAAATCACAAAGATTGATTCACAAGAGAATCCTACACATGTGTTTACAAATTCTTTACAGCTATCAGAAATCATCTACTATACCACGTCTAATAATATTAAGTTTAAATAAATTATCTATCGTGTAATCTTTGTATTCTTATAATCAATATTTTATCGTATTTGTCAATGATTTTTCGTTATTTCTAGTTCTATATAAATAAACCCATGCGGAGATCTAAATCTCATTCTTCATAACCTTAAAAAAAAGTAGGTTTGATATATTGTGTTTAGAATATAAATATTATGAAATTCAATTTAGTTTCATATGTAATTTTAAACATGATATATTGTGAGTTAAAACATATATGTTACAAAATCAAGATTATTACAATGTTTTTTAACATTATCTAATTATTACAATATTTTTTAACATGATTAACAACACAAATTAACTCTATCCTCCCTTCCATTGCTATTTCATGACCACCAAACATGCCACAGCTTGTGGACAAAGAAAAACAAGAATAGTTGCAGAAAACCAGAAACAGAATATATTAAAAAAATTATTGGAGCTCACAAATAATTAATGGACCAAAGGGTGACAATGAAGTTCAGTATTCCATGTTTCAGGGTAGATACATGCCAGAGTAAAAGCGAAAGAGGTGCATGTGTTAGAGATATCTATAAAGAAGTTTGGTATAAGTATGCTGCAATAATTAATTGTAACCCTCCTCTGCCAACAAGAAAACCATAATTATGAAACTCATCCCTTTCCTATAATATAACTAAATATATCACAACCCTGTAAAGAAGAGATATTCAAAATAAAAGAACAATCTTTGAATGATACTATTGATCATATCATATAGATGGTAAAATGTGTTTTGAGGAGTTAATAAAATCTTCTGCTAATCTACAAGTGGAACAATCTCACGTATACATAACTCAAACAAAAATATATGAGCAAGAAAGAATACAAATCTAACTACATAGAAACAACAATACTCCAACCTTAATAGTTTTCAACCCAGAAAAAAATGGTTTGGTTGGTTCAAATGCTATCTGGCACAAAGGGCATTGAGAAGAACATGAGACAACATAAGATCCACGAAATATTGATGTCCAATTTGGCCATCTCTCCACTTCATCTTTGCTGGAGCTCTTCCATAGTGTACTCCATCGTTACACCTGTTATCAAAATGCCATGGAAATGTCATATCAAAGTTATCAATCACACCAGACACAACTCCTGATTCCTTCAATTTCTCCAACAACACACCATTGAAAGCCTCCATCTTGTTAGGATTGAAAGCCAGTGACCTTGCATATCCACCAGTTGCAACCGTAGTCCGGTAAAACACTCTTCCCCATGCCAACCCTCTTTGCTTCACTCTCTTCATAATATCTCTCCAAAAGGATGCTGCATAATCTGCTCCGACAGAGAATGCTCTTATGTTGCGCCAGTGCACGCCATCATGCAGGCCAGAGTTCATGATCACAGTGTCAGGAACCGTATCTTCTGAGAAGTACTTCTTTATCAAATCTTGAAACCCTTCATCTCTCAGAGAATCCAACCCCAGATAGTTCTGCGTTTCATTCCAATGCCCGTTGAAGATGCTTGTGATCCTAACTTTTTGAGAAGGGTCTTTTGGGTTGGAAAAGTTCCAGTCAAATCTTCTGGGAACAGAACGTATTTCGGGCAAGTCCAACACAAAGTTGAGCATGTTCCTTATTGTGTCGACGTGATTTGAATCGCCCCAGAAGAAAATCCATCTGTTCTTCAAGCATTTCCAAGCAGACTCAGCTGAATACAACTTGAATGAACAATGAGTTGAATACACCCACCCATTACTCTCTAGAATTCCCAAGGAACCATCACACCAAGGAGCTTTGCAAGGAAAATCCGACCCAAGGCACCGGTACCTGCCATCATTTCCAATGGTGCAGTCATCATTCTTTCCATGCCTTGTCCACCTTCCACTCCACACATCCCTGCCAAAATCTGAGGCCTTGCAAGACTGCAGCTCCGGTAGCTGAACACCGCTTTTGTAGAATCTGATTGCAAAATTTCGCAGCATTCGGTCATAAGAAAACCTCCATGGGGTGAACTTCAGACCTTCAAAGTGCCTATAGAGCAGAATTATAGTGAGATTGTAAACCCCATCAAAATCTGGATGAACCTGCAGTGAGATTGAGTAAGAACCATTGCTGAAATCTTTCACCAAAGGCCTAGATTTCCATGATTCCCCTGAAAGATCAGCCTCAAAGTAGTCCCCACCTAAACAACGAGGCTTCCCTGAATCATCCAGTGCTTGAAAACTAAATTCATGCACATCACCAGCTGAAAGCTCTATCACCTCCCCACCATCCAACCCAGGAATTGAAATCTCCACAGCCTTGGAATCTTCACAGGGTATGCCTCCACGAGCTGACCATCTAGCTATGAGATTTGAAGTGAAGTTGGGTTCTAACTCACTTGAAATCCAACTAGTGTGCCCCTCAAGTAGAGGGGATTTTTCGCCTAACTTTTCATACGGAGTGAAGTTCACAGCACTGTACGGAGAGACGAGGGTTAAATTAGGAGAATGAAACCTTACAGCAAGATAGTCCTGTTGATACCTCCAAGCTTGAAAGATGCTCCTTACTGTGCACCCATCAATGCTCCAAACCACAACCATTCCAAGCAAAACCAAAGCAGTGAGCAACCCAACACGCCAATGAAGCATTGGAATGGACCATAGAGCCCATTGGGGCGAAACCACAACCTTCTCTGCCATGGCATCACCCCAGAACAACTACCAACAAATCCACCCTCCAATACCGCTAAAGTTGCTATCTTTTGACGACAACACGCCAAACCACAAGAGTGCCTTAAAAGCACAAGAGTCGATTTTCCCGAGGAAACAAGAGAAGCAAATCTTGACGAGTGAAAAAAAATGGAAAAACAAATTTTGGGGTTGCTCACAACAAGTTACAAGACATGTTTACAAGTTTCAGTGTAATGTGTTGTTCTGTAAGAGATAGAGTTGCTGGATATGGGTCGATGTGAGTTCCTGAGGAAAAGGAAGGTTTTTCTCAGTGTGCTTCACGAAAGTAGCATGGCAGATTTCAGACATGGACATGTATGTCCAAAGAAGATGTCAAGCTCAGATTAATCATGAACTTTACATATTTTTTAATTACATTTTGATTTGCTTTGTTATAAAGCTGTCGATTTTTCCCCCTTCTCCTGTTTCCAATTCTAATCAATCAAAGCTGTCTTTTTTGCTCTCTTTTGTTATTGTTATTAATTACTCTGACCAACTATTAGAGGCGGATGTGATTAAAGGACGAAGTTAATTTACATATTCTAATTACTAATGAGACAAACTCTTAATCTTTATTATGAAAGTGTGGGATATTTATGGTAGTTAATTAAGTGTTCTTTGTAATTGATTCATATGTATGCTTATAAATATTTCTAATGATTAATGAGACTAACTCTTAATCTTTATTGTGGAAGTGTGGGATATTTATGGTAGTTAATTGAAGTGTTGTTTGTTATTTGGTCATAAAAAAATTATTCCGTAGTTTGTGTAAAGTTTGTATTATGTTTATTTTAATAATTTGAGTGATTAACAAAAGATTTGTAGGTAGATAAGTTATAAAATCATTAATAAAAGAAATAGTATTATACAACTATATCTTACTATCAATTAAACTTTTGAACAATTCTTAATCTATTTTATCTTATTAATTTATTTTTTAATAAGCGTTTATAATAAAAATGAATAAATTCATTATATATAATAAACTTAGTTTCTTTTCTTAAGTAATAGGTTGTTCACTCTGTCATAAACTGTTATATAATGAATTTTTCAAATTTTAAATCAATTATTTAAAAATTATAGTTCAACATAAAATAAAAAAATAGAACTTAGATTTCATACATTTTATATAAATGATTAAAAATATCATGTTATTATAAAATCAATGCATTTATTTTCATTATTTATAGTTGAATGTTTTAATTCTCAATTATTTCAAACTTATTATTTTGAAAACATGTATTCTAACAACATATACACAGTACAAATTATTAAAAAAAATTAGGAAAAAAGAAATAATGCCGTTGGGCATAAGGCTCACTTAAAGACAGTGTTGTCACGGCACCGACACCAAACAGTTGGAACTGATAGTCACAGTGATAGCCAAATTTTATCTCAAATTTTGATTGAAAATTATTTAAATTAGCGAAAACTTAATATTTTATTTCATTAAGTTAAATTTTAATTTTTAATAATTTTTATCATGTCACATGTAAATATGTATTTAATTTTAAATTTAATATTTTTAGAAAATATTTATTAATATAATTTAATTATTTTCATGCTGATTTACTTAAATGTAAAATATTATTTAAAATATTTAAAATTGAAATATAAAATTCAAAGTGATAAAATATAAATGATAATATAAGAGAATAAAGAACTTGAAAATGGTAGAGTTTTTTTTTTCAAATAATAAATTGAACTTCCTTGACATGCTATCAGATGACCAAACATGATAGTTTTAATGTATTTTTCTTCTGTTAAACTTTATTATATAATTTTTTTTCTTAATTTTTTAATTATGAAATATGTATTTATATATTGCTATGTTTTGTATGTTGTTATATATATATA
>Ga0214543_1007879_pt1 | contig 17889 bp, 9 predicted proteins | sample CNSS2metaG_FD_160094 | JGI IMG/M metagenome (GOLD analysis project Ga0214543, IMG submission 160094) | Root nodule microbial communities from cowpea collected in UCLA plant growth center, Los Angeles, California, USA - CNSS2 | ecosystem: Host-associated > Plants > Roots > Nodule | place: USA... | reverse complement strand
AATTCCACCCCCCCCCCCCCCCCCCCACCCTTCTCGGCATTTCAACTATTTCAATACTTACACAAGTATCCTTTTCTAAGTTACGTAGTGGCTCAATACGAGTATTCTTTCTACTCCTTACCACTTCTAGCTTATATCATTAAAGTATTTTTTTTTATAAACCACTTTTAACTTAAGCAAGTATTCTTTGAACAACAACTACTCTTGAGTATAAGAAAATACTAGTTCGCTTAGCTAAACTAAGAGGGAAGGTGAATTGGTTTTGAAACTTTTTCCCAAAAAAATCCCTTTCTTTAAAGTTCCTTTTAAAACACTTTCAGTTTAAAAAATGAATTAATTACTTTTGAGAATCATGCATGATTAATAAAAGTTGATAATTATACAATTAAAATTTTTAAGCAAGACTAGGAAAAACACAATAGGATTTATATTGGTTAAATCACCACTGAACTTATTCAGCCATAAGTTTTCAACCTTACATAAATTGGTTCCACTATCAAATGAAGTTTGTATAAATAACCTACACCTACAAACTCAACATTAATATTCAACTCTCGAATACACTCAAGAGGATGTCAAACTCCAAAAGGATATCAACTTTTGTCAACTCTTCATCACAAAGAGAATATATGCTTATCAACTCTTTACCAAACTCAAGCATCTCAGCATTATCAGTTCTTTATCATTATTGGGTATTAGGCTCCCTTCGTATGTGGAGAAAAGGTCCAAAACTTGAGAAACCCATGTCTCACTTAACCTAGTGGAGAGAGGACCGAAAAATAATAGAGACATAGAAAAGGAAGAGTCAAAATTCACTTAGAACCCTAGCACATTGAGAGAGAGGAAGATACAAAAGTTGTTCATATTTTTCACTAAGCTACCACTGTAAAATCAATAATGCGGATTCTTTCACCATTGGATCGTGCTGAAAATTTTATAACAAGTTCAAAACACATTGTTCTTCATTATGACTGGTTGATTGTCGATACAAGGACTGAGTTGGGAGAAATTGATTTTGCACTACAATAGTGTTTTTTAGGGTTTTCTTATGTTTGTGCTTATCTATTTGTAAGCTTTTTTGCTTTGTTGTTTGGTTGGGCGATACGATCCTTACCGGAAAGATAACGATCTTTTTTGACTTTGGAGTTCTTTTGTAAACAAACAATTAAAATAAGAATAAAGAACGATATTCATGTCTCATGTCCTTTTAATGCTAAAAGTTTTTCCTCAAGTTCTTATTGTATATATTCAAGAGATAGTCCTCTATCATTGGATCTTAGCACTAATTTGTGCAATTGATTAAGACTCATTTGTACTCTTGTTGATCATAGTGAAGTTATTTCTTTGATCTGGACGACTTGTGGTTTTTACCCTTACTTTGAGGGGTTTTGCACCTTAAAAATCTTGGTGTTTTTAGTTGTGGTGATTTATTATTGTTGTTCTTTGATAGTTGCTCCTCATTGATTCTTGCAAGTTAAGTTAGGAGAAATTGTATCTGTTGAATTCTCTAATAAATTGGTTGTGTTGTTGTTTTCCCCATCAATCATTAAAGATGTTATATGCCTTATCAACTTTTGCAACAATAACAAGTAAACAAACACTAGAAACTTTGATATTTATCCTCTATTTATATAGTTCAAAAGACATTGATTTAAAACTAATTTTGATGCATTTAATCAATTGAATCAAGTTGTTATCCTAATTGAATTTGAAAAAATGCGTTACAATGTATCTCCAAAATAATCAATTATGACATGTGCTAATCGTTTAAACATGTTATTAATTAATTGCAAAACTACATTTAACCGATTGTAAAAGATCTTAATTATTATAATAGCGAGGACAGTGAAAATGTTCTTTGGTTTAATTAGTTATGAAAACATATAATTTATTATTTTGTTTTGAATGTCTCATGAACAACTTATGGATTGTACAACTGCTTAACGAACTACTTACTCATTAGAGCTTTTTATTCCTTGAAAAACATTTTTTCTTAAGCTATAATTAGATACTAATGTATGAATGATAAAATATTATTTTACACATTAATATATAAGTTGTAGTTAATCTTAATTTCTAATTTGATCTCAAATTGGAGAAAACAAAATTTGATCATTTTAAAAAATAGAGGAATTAAATTGAATCAAAATTTCAAACTGAAAGACTACATTGAAAACCACTAATGATATACTAACATGTGGCACGACCATGACTTTAACACATGACATTTTTTTAAATTACAAAATTTTAAAAAAATTAAAAATTTCATCAAGTGATAACACAACTATGATATGACATGTGACACAATCATGACATGACACGTGACACGACCATAACTTGACATGACCATGACATGACATGTGATATGAACAACACATGGCACGAACATGACATGACATGTGATATGAACAACACATGGCACGAACATGACATGACACATGACATATGTTTTTTTCTAAAAAAAATTCATAAAAATGATACATAAGTATAAGAACACGACATTAATGTCAACTTAACGATAAGGATCAAATTGAAACATCTTAAAAAATTGGAGGACCAAATTAAACCAACAAATAATAAGAAAACCAAAATAAATCAAACCAACAAATTAGATGACTACTAAATCACTAATTAAGCAAAATACTTTTTTGGAACATATTATGTAAGTGAAGGAACAAAACATATAACTTCTATAACTTCTAATAAAGTTATTGATTGAAAGTAAAATTGTGGTTTTTAATAAATTTTAATTGATAAAAAGTGTAATAGATAATGTTTTCTATAAAAAATAACTTTCGACTTCCTCCTTTTTTACATGCTACACTTGGTATTTATAGACAATCTATAACTAAGTGAATATCATATTTCAAATGCATGCTCGTCTTGAGGTAACATCGGAAAACTAAAATTTTCAATCACGAGTTACATCTCAACTTCTTCAAGCCTAGTGAAATCGAATCAAATCGGCTTCTCTATTCCTTTTACTAAATTATACTAAAACGTACAATACCTAAGAAAGGGAACTGATAAGCAAGCTTGATAATTTGCTGCTAAGCATATTTTCAAAATGGAATAAAAAAATACCTGAAATGTACACACTAAGAATAGAGGGAATTTGTCACACGAAATTCTAGAATGAATACTCGAGGGAATTCCTATGAGTACCATTTATGTGCTTTGTGTACGAGGAGGAGGGAAGTTGTCACATGAAATTTCTAATGTCATGTATATGTCACTAGCTTCACCAGCACATCTCCAAGATGTTTAGATCACACGTTTTATCTTTGACATATTACGATATATGTCTTCCAAATTAGAGCTATGCCTTTTAACAGGAAATGGTGCTTGCATCATTGAGACTGAATCTTTGTCAAAACTTGGCCTGTGCCATAATTGGATTGTCAACATCAATTCTTTGCTCAATTCTGGAAAACTTCTTGCGGAATTGAAACAGGGACGCACTTCTTGGCCACATATTTGTACTGCCACATAAATCAAGTAAGCAACCTAACTAAAAGGGAAAAACACGGCACAACAATTGTTTGAGCTTTGGCAAATTACCTTGTGCTGACTGTATTTCTCTCGGATGGCATGTAAATTAGAAGTATCGGTACTGCAACAAAGGCGATGGAGATCATTCACACAAGCACACAAATCAGAAGGCCGGTATTGTGTGTAATGCTGCAATATGGAATTCTGTTGCAAAATACAGAAATAGTAAGCCATCAAATTATACAAAACTTTCCCTCAATGGCGGTTGTGACGAGAAGCATACCCATGGTTTCTTTGAAGGGAAAAGTATAAATCTGCCAAGGAAAGTTGCTGAAGCAGCTATCAGTGATGGAGGATAACACAGCATGCTGTACTCCAAGAGAGACAATTCGGCAATAAAGTTGGTTAGGCACTCCAGTTGAAGTGAAGGTAGCTGAGAAAGTGGACGGGTAAGAAATCACCAAAATGTCAATATTTTAGAAAAGGAATCTACAACATTGAACAATAGTATTCTTTAATGCGTATTTAGAGCGCGAAAGATACCTCTTTGACATCATGAGCTGCTGCACGAACAAATCGTCTGAAATTATATTACATAAGAGAAAGAGTGAATGTTAGAACAGAGCAACTTAAAAGATTTTCCTAATCTTATTCATCAATTACAGTCGTTGGTAAGTACGTATTACCTTAAGAAACATTTAACTGTTGGGGCTGTCATTTCGAACTTAAGATAATTCAAAACAGCAGATTCCATTCGTAAAAGCTGCATTTAAATGAGTTTCGCAGAGATCTTCTCACTTCAAGTCATAGGAAAAAGGAACTTAAAACAGTAAAATTTAACCAACAAATTCAATGCATACCTCTTCTTTGATGTACGTATTATCAGTTATATAACAAAATTCCTCTACCTGTGGTGCACAAATCTCCTCGTATTTACTGTCAAACAGAACCAAAACTCAAATTATTGTTCTATATGTTAATTCTAGCATTCAGGGCCATAAAAAGGTATAAAATGCATCTATTTAGAAAACATGAAAAGGATATATTATGCTCCCTTACGAGGCAATCATCATGCAGGAAACACCAAGTAATTGTAATCTTTTTCTATTCATGGCATTCCCTGAAAGATACCGATCTACGTAGTTCACCGTCAAATACAATGTATCAGGTACAAGGCGATACTCCTCAGCCACCTGCAGTTGAAAAGTTGAAGTTTAGCATAATAAAAGGGGTTTCAGAACGAGATCTAACTTGAGCATAGACTTCTCAAAGAATAAATTAGCCCAAACTCCTTTTGTTTGCACCGTAACCACATCGATATTTTCTCTCTCTCTACAAATCACAGATTTCAAGACCCAAGACGTTTATGAACAAAAAAATACCTCAACAAGCCAGTCAATCAATATTGCACGCATGCTAACATTTATGTCATTCTGAATTCTCTCCATGAAGTCTGTGGAAGGCCTTTTATTTTCCTATGTTTCCAGAAATTGGAAAACATCCGAGATCAGAATACTATATAAATTATCATTATGAATTGATAGCAAACATTTGGCCAGCTAGTGGAGATGAAAGCAATAAGTCATTATATTCCATGTAGGAAATAAGAAACACAAGTCATTATTTTAACAGTGAAAAAACGAAGTGTTACCTCAGATTCACGTAGGTGCTTGTAGATATCACAAGCATAGGTTGCACAAAGCTGCGGATCCGAGCAAATGTTATCAATATTGACAACCTTGTCCTCTCTTTTCAAATCAACAACTATTTCCCCACTATATATGTTACCTGCAAACAAATGAAAATACCTTAGACTGAAAAAATGAAATACTATACTTCACTTCAAATAAGAAAAAAAAAAACGATCGTAATCAAAATTTTGATTGACCATGCAATTAAACATAAATGTGACTTAAAGTAAAGCAAAATTGCAGTAGTGCACAACCTTCTGGCTTGGTGGTACCACAAATGCTCAAATTGCTTGTCTTTCTCTGAATTGAATCAACAGCTGAGACATCCCTGTTGTCCAGATATTCAACTTCATCAGGACTCTTGATAGAATAAGAAGACAACGTTTCATCCATAGAAACGGACCTGACATCTGATTTAGCAGGAGAAACATCAAAGCTGCTCCTAACCGGCATAGAGACTCTGGCAACTGCAGGAGCAGCATCCTTCCTTTGTGGTAAGGAATTAGCCTTTGGAATGATAGTTGTGGCTGAGTTAATAGTCTTTAACTCACGTGATTTGTTACCACAAGCTGTTGATCTTGTGATGCTACTGCTTCTTGCGGGATCTTCTTTCTTGGTCTTGGCAGTTTTAATTGAACTTGACACCTTGCATTAAAAATCAAGCTAAGTCATGGATAAAACAAAACCTTAGCAACCAACTAACATACCCAAGCACTAAAGTTAAGCAGGTTTTTGTGATATCAATTGAACGGTATTCAATAAAAAAACAACGAACTTTTTGAATCATTAACGACTTAAGCATGTATTCCAAAAGTTTTCAACCTATTTAGCACAGAGGAAAGGAAAAAACAACAGAGAAAAATTTTAAACTGTTTTCTTCTTTTTACTATGAAGAAGATATTGAGGTTAGAATCCAAATTCCAGAACCTCCGACCTATTATATCAAAACCTCTCACCTGATTCACTTTAGAAAATTTTCAAATTTAAGAAAAAAAAATTGTTTTTCTTCAAATCTTTGCTTATAAAAATGAACTTTTCAGTCTCTTTACTTTTCATATACTCCTCAAATAAAATAATGCATTCTTATCGGTGGTTATCACCTCTTTATGTTCTTTCGACAATAGAAAACACTTTTAAATTTTTCAGAAAAGGTCGCCCTGGCCACAAATAACAAAACTCCAGCTGAAAAATCACACCGATTATAGAATTCTCATCACCAAAATCTCTAAAACTAAACTACAAATCTTCTTTTGGTCACACTGACAGAGACAATACAAATTCAAACACAAAAAGGATTTAAAAACCTCGTGTACCACAGCGCAACTTCACATTCGTGAAACATTTCCACAACAATAACATTATCCTTCAATAATCCAATTTACAATGCATGATACAACGTACTCCGATTCCAGAATCAAATTATTCAATATAAAACGAAAATGTTTTAACAAATCCTAATAATGTTACACGATCTCAGCGATGCCTTTCTGCAGATAAATCAATCAAAAAGTTAAACAGTAAAACGATCATTACCGAAGATGAGGAAGGCGCATTCCTCTGGTTTGTGATGTTGGCGAGCGGCGCTCTCTTCGCAGCCTTCCCCGACGGCACGACGGAGGAATGTCGTTTGGCCAGAGACGACGCCGTTGAGGAAGAAAACGACGAGCGACGATTCTGCGTCGACATTTCGTGTGCGCACGTGTTCGGAGAGAAACGATTTTTCATTTATAATGAACAAAACGGATCTTCGTTTTGTTGTTGTTGGCGCAGAATGCAGAGTAGGGAAACAGTGAAAGTTGGAAACTGGATAATTTGCTTTATTGTCGTAATTGTGAGAGGGTAGATGGGTTGGTTCAAAATCAGAACAAATCTGAACCGTTTATTGGGCTAGGTATTCGTTAGGAGCGGGTTCGGTCCCACGGATTTCAACGATTTCAAATTTCGTTATCACAGGTGGCAAACCTTTTCAAATTGCAAATTTCTCAGATACCACGTAAATCAAATATTTCTTTATTATTCAAATTTTATTTAGTTTCATGAAAACATATACACATTTTAGACTCAGTTTAATCTTGTTTTCTCCATTTTTAATGCAAGATTAGCGTGTATGATGAGTTTGCCTGCTTATAAAATACAAAATTCATTCAATTATTAACCATTCATTTGGGGTTTAATTTATTTATTATATGTTGTTTATGTGCTTTTAGTCATTGTAAAAATGTATGTCTTTACTTCTTGCAATTTTTCCAAATTTTACTTTTAATTTCCAAATGAAAAATTTATCAATGTTATTTTCTAATAAAAAAATAGTTGACATATATCACTTTTACTGTTAAATAAATTATCAATTTGTTTTACAAGTTAATCTTGTATGGTGTTAGTTGACATATATCACATTAATTGTTTCGGATGAATTTTCTAATAAAAAAATAGTTGACATATATAACATTAATTGTTTCGGATGAATTTTTGCTTTTTAGTACATTGTTTTTTAAAGAAGTACTTTTAATGCGTTAATATTTTTTTGGTAAATAATAAGTATTGGTATGTTGCGATTTTAGTATAATAAAAAAATAAAGTCTTATATTAAAAATTTAAATTTTATTAATTTTATTTAAATTTTATAATAATGAGTCTAATTAAATATACGTGTAATTTGTATTAATTGTCCCATCTGTTTATTAAAGAAAAATAGTTAATTTTAATACAAAGATAACTTTTTATTTATTTATTTATTTCGTTTTGTAAATTTAAAATCTTTTATGTACTTTTTTTAAGATTAATTGAATATTAACATTAATTGGTTCTCTAATAAAAATATATAATATTAATGTAATTCTAACAAAATTAATAAAATTAAAAAACTCAAACAAAATTAATTTAAAATTATATATTTTCTTATTATATTAAAAATGAAAATACGTGATTTCAGTACTTTCTTTAATAAACCAATTATTTTTTCTCACCTTTTTTTTTGGCATTTATATATTTTTGTAAAATTAATTGATTAATAGTTTTTTGTTCGGTCTTAGTTTTTACATCATTGTTTTTCGTTTGTGTTATATAATATCAACATTGATTACTAATGTGGCACAATCTCTTCATTATCCACTTTTTATGTAGTGAATTAAATGGAGTCATCTAATAAAATATTATTAGTTTGAGATATTTTATGGCTTCTTGATATTAACTTTTTTTTCTTGGCAATGTAATATTGTAAAACAAGACACCGAAATTTTGAAAAAGGAAACACGGAATAATACGTAGTATAGAGAAATAAAAAATCCACAAACATAAATTATTAACCTACTTAAAAGGTATCACGAAACTATCGTGGCAAAATAAATTATAGAACCTTAACCAATATTTATCACATGGAAACAACTTGCTCCTCACGTCATCGTGTAACAATGATAATTAACAGGAGAGACTGACATTAATGACAAACACAACTGAACAACTAAGCCTGATTAAAAAAAAATTGAGACAAAAAATAGGGTCTAAAAACTATTTCTTATAGATGAAAGGCTAAAAGCATAACTTACCAAAAAATTATTTATGAAATTATTTAGACAAATTAATGGCGTGATCAATCACGTAATGGTGTAATGATGGGACTGACTAAAAATTTATTTAACTCAACTTATTTCAAAAGAAAACCTAACATGGGACTGATTTAATGATGTAACGTATTATTGTTGTTTTTATGTTGAGTTTATGATTCATGCTTTACGTTAATTATTTCTAGTTATATGTATATCATTAAAATGTTTTAAAAATATTTTCGTTCTTTTAAATATTATCTTAATAAGAACATATATTAATACATTTTAGTACCATTTGTTCTATATTATATTTAATTTTAAAAATTAACATACATATTTACAAATAGAATAATGATATCACTATAATAGCGTTACATTCTTCTTGGTCGAAAAAAATAGAGACACTACTAGAATTGGCCTGATCGACCCCAATTGGACACAAAATAAAATATAAAAGATAGAGTAGGTCAAATTAAAGAATAAATAAAAAATAATATTAAATATTACATGGACAAAGTTGACATCACGAAATATATTTTTATCAACATAAACGTGAGTCAGGTTAATATTGTGTAGAGAAAGTAAATAAAAAATAAAAATATTAACAAAAAATGGGTCAAGTTCACTTTAAGATGGATGCAAATTAACCAATAAATAAAATAATAATATTAAACATTGTCCGGACCAGGTTAAAGCTAAAAACAATTTTTTTTTATATAAGTATCGGTCTAGCTAATGCCAAGTAAAAGAAATAAATAAAAAATAAAAATATTAATGAAAGAGCGACTCTAACCTATTATAAGATGAAGGCAAATTTAAAAATAATAATATTAAACAATGTGACGTTAAATGAGTTATATTTATAAATTAAAAATAGAAACATTAATGAAACACATCAAGTTACTCTAAATTGAAAGCAAACTAAATAATAAACAAATATAAAAATATTAAACTTTGTGTGGGTTAGACCAACACTAAAAAATAATTATTTATTAATATAAATGTCGATCTAGATGATGCTAAAAGAAATAAATAAATAAAAAATTAATAATAGAAGGGTTAAACTCGCTCTAAAACAGACACAAATTTAAAAATAGGTTTAATTAGTCGGATGATACCCATTTTCATTTAAATGTGTCAGTTTTTGTTTTTAAAAATGTGTCAATTAAGTCCCAACATTTGAAAAGGTAATTAGGTTTTTTTTTTACAAAAAATTATTAATATAGTTAAGAGTATTAATATTTAAAATGACTTACAAAATTAAGTATTCATATTTATATTAAAATTAATAGTAAAAGTCATGAATTAAGTTAAAAGTTTTAGTAATTTTTAGTAGAAAGGGACCTGATTAAAACATTTTTTCAAAAGTTGAAACTAGATTGACACATTTTAAAAAGTGGGTACCAAAGTGACACATTTAAACAAAAATGAGTATTATCCTACCAATTAAACCTTAAAAATAATAATATTAAACATTGTGTGGGCTAAAGTTATGCTAAACTAGTTGTATCTATGAATTAAAAAATAAATGAGGGATGCATTTACTTGATATTGCACACATTTTGTTTTCCCGATTCCCACGTGAAATATTTCCTTCTCTTTTTTTCCCACTTTTCAGGAACTCATTTTGAATTTCCCACTCAAGCTCATTTCACTTTCTCCCTCAAGCTTATCTCACTTTCCACCTTCCTCGAGCTCATTTCACTTAGAAAAGTGCTAGAGAAAATACGGGTGAAACCCTTTTCCCTTCTTCTCAGTTTCAGTTTTAGGTGAGGCACCTCATTTTCCAATTCAATTGAGGCCTAGATAAAGTGTTCCAAATAGATTTTGAAGATTGTGGCTTTGTTAGACATTGAAAGGTGTAGGAGTTGCAAACTAGACTATTTTGATTTTTCAATCTCGTACCTTATTTGTCTTGGGTTGGAAAACCAAGTTGCTCTTCCTGTGCAGAATCGAGAAATTAAACCTTTTCTGTTTTTGCAAACAATCTCTAATTGGGGATATTTATTTTTAAAAAAATGGCTGGCGAAGGTTAGGTCATCTCTAATTGAAATATTTATTTAAAGAAGAAAAAAGTTAGTGAGAATTGAGTGTGAGCTACACGAACACTATTGCCAATTGTTTGAAAAAAAATTGAACTTTTAAATATTTTTTTAAAATTAAAATAATTATTTTATCAATTTTACATTTTAAGTCATCATGTCTTTAAATTTAACTGATTTTATTTAATTTAACCATTTTTAAACTTAATCATTTTTTAATTATTAAACTCTATGAAATAAATAAAAACTATTTAAAATAGAATTTCATAAATTATTTTAATTTCATAGTTATAATAATAATAACAACAACACATGCGCTTTAACACATTTGTTTTCACTAGTTAATATAGAAATTGTTTTATCATCGATATAATTTATGTTACTCAAGTTGATTTCCCAAACCCTTGCAAAATTATTAGCCATCCTAGGTAGAGGTTGGGCTAGGATATGAAACTATAGTCCAAGTGAGTAAGATTATATAGGAAAAACATTCTAATTATGAGTAGGGAAGAAATAATCTTATAGATTGTACTTAACCTAACTTGAGAGAGAGGAAACTTGATTTCTACGTAGGGGAACCTTGAAAGAACAATTTGAGGTTTAAATTTCTCCTTAGATGAAAGTCACTTGTGTGCATAAACGTAGTCTTGAATCTGGTTAACAGTTGCAAGTCATGCAATGACCAGTTCTCAAGATCATTATCTATAAAAGTGGCTAGCCTTAGGTTTGAAGATCCTACAAGGGGCATGAGCAAGCTCTGAGGGCTCATGAGCAAGCTCTGAGTGCTCATGAGCAAGTGATAACGTTGTCGTTAAGCGATCAAATTACCACTACTTAACTTTAGCAACTTCAGTATTGCCAAGTTAGTAGTGAACAAACTAGTTAGGGTTAAGATAACCCTCAGTCGTCTCTCAATGAATACGAAATTGATTTCAAATATTTGAGTTTTATAAAAATCTATCCAAAATGCAATTAAAACTAGAAACTATAAAAATATGATGGGGTTTTGATATGCAAAGAATAAATGACACAAATAAGAGATTGTAAACACAGAAATAGTAAATAGTTCAATTCCACTGCTTTTTCAAAATAGGATTCTTCATCGGTTATCTAGAGATTATTGTTAAATTAATTATTGTTGTTGATTTACAAATCAATCAATGTAAAGTCTCAATTCATTTGTTGGCATTCTCACTTTTAATCAAAGTACAATCTCAATTAAAAGTGAGAAGTTTTAGATTATCCATAGTAAATTCAACCAAAGTACAATCTCAATTAAATTTTACTATACCTAATCATGTTTATTCATTTGTTTCCTCACCAAATAGAAAACTTAATTAATCAAAGTAAAGTCTTGACTAATTTTAGTTAAAATGATTACCTTTAATCAAAGTAAAGTCTCAATTATTGGAAAAAACTTATTTAATCACATGAAAGTTTCTAAATAAAATCAAAGTAAAGTCTCAATTGAATTTAAAATCTCTTTCACTCATATGATTAGCATGTGTGTAGATTTAAAATCATTATTTTCTATTCAATTAAGAAGCAAAGGACATAGATAAACAAAAACCATAACAATAATCAAAATAACAAATACATAAATTCATCTAACCTCAGAATTCAATTAAGAAATTATAGTGGAATCAACACTAAAAGCTTAGCCCTCCATGGCTTGGATGGAATACATGATAATATGATGAAGGAAAGAAAATAAAAATAAAGGAAGAATGAGAGATGTGGTGGATGACGGTATTTTCCAAAACCAGAGAGTTGTTAAGTGTCTTCTTCTGCCCCCTTAGGCCTCTCTTTATAGACTTCAATTGGACTTGGACTTTATTTGTTCGGTTGCTAAAATCTTTTATCTTTATTTAATTAATTAGCAACTTAATTTTTGTCCAATTTCCAATTTTGCCCATTTTGTTTAACCATTTTTACAATATTGACCAGAATTTGATCAGAGTTGATTGCTGCTTTGACCAATTGACCTGTTGACCAGTTTGACTGTGCAATAGCAGACTACATGTGACAGAGTGCACTTTCTCTCTCCAGAATTAGGGTTTCTGATGCAATGCAATGGAGGAATGAGCTTTAACGGCTGTTGCGTGGACATTGTTGGTCACGGTGGTGGCTGATGGATTACGGAACGCTGATTATGCTAATGCGTGCTGCGATGGTTGTCGGTGCGGTGGTGTAGTGGTCTTCTTCTTCTGCGAGGCGCTACTGCTCCGATCTGGCTCGCATCGTTTATAGTGGATGGTGGAGTGTGAAGGTGTTGCACGAAAATGAAGACTTTAGTCGCTGCATTCTTCGGTTGTTGCAGGTTGTGGTGGTGATGCGACGGTGTGCGCGAATCTGGTTCGTGGAAGAAGATGATGCGAGGTTTCCATGGCTGCGCAAATCTGGATCGTCTTCAAGCACGGAGGATGAAGGTGCATGAACAGTTCAGGCGAGTTGCAAAGATGATGGAAGCCTGTGAAGGTGGTGGTTCGTTGCGAAGAAGATGACCGTGCCGCTGCTGGTTCGTGAATGGTGGATGCGTTGATGAACGAAGGTGTTGCTGGTCCAGGTGCGGTGCAGCTGCTGCGGTGGCTGTCATGATGAGTGGCAGTCTGCGACGTGTTTTTCGGCGAGTTGACGTTGGATGGCATGGAGGATGGCGGCTGCCGACATGTTGATGGTGGGAGAGGAGAAAGATTAGGGTTAGGGTTTCATTTTGGAAGATGGTGACGTGGCAAGCTCTGATTGGTCAATTTGGTGGTCCACTTGTAGAAGGAATGTGTAAATAAAATCTGGAGGTGCATTTAGCTCTTGACTATTTCTTTCCAGAATTTGCTGATTTTTGACTTATTTTGTAACTTTGAATATTTCAAATCCACACTTTTAATGACCTAAATTAAACTTCAGCTGCATTAACAAACGTTAGAATATCCAATAATATTTTATGCAACTAAAATCAATTTTTACACCATTTTTACCTTACGTACTCAATAAATCCAATAATCACAAATCCTAATTAAATCAATCCTTGAGCACAAAAATTCTATTAAATCCCCAAATTTAAACATTAAATGAGGGCAAAAATTTGAATCATCAGCAAGTTGTGAGGGAAAACATCAACTCGAACAACACCTTTGCCTTTATACATTAAAGGGAAAGCATATTTAGAAATATGCATGATAATGGGGAACTTAGTGTTCTTAGTGGTACTTGGATGAACTAGTCCAAATGCAAAGAAGGTATTCATAGTATGTTGTTGATACAATTTGATAGGATTTTAGCATTAGTGGCACTCTTAAAGAAATGTGTTAAGCATTATCAAAAGCTCAAAGATATACATGATCCTTCCATTCTTCAAAGTCATCGCTTTCTTCCAAATGAATATGATCAAGTTCATAAGTGAATTACATGTAAATAGGTATTGACTCGTGAATCCATGGGAGATGTACCACAATCATCTCTATCAAACCAAATCATCATTGGTAGAGTATGTTACTAACATACATCCATGGATTGTGGCGAAGTCTTTTAAAACTACCACTACTAGTCGTTTCATTAATGAACGAAGTTGGTTTAGTAGCCAATACCCATTATGGAACAATCCATATAGATTCATCAACCATGACATTACGATTGTTAAATTGGAGGCAACTATTCCTCATGGGACTCTCTTGTAAAAAGTAAGAGCCATTGGATTCTTCACAATCTTATCCTTTAAAGGTAGTAATAACATCATGATCATCATCATGGGTGTTAGTTGGTGTGTTCAAAAACTATTAGATGACAGTTATAATTCTCTATTATAACATTTTGCCCATCTATATGATATTGATGAATATACAAGTGCAAATTCGTGCAATATTAAGTTTGTTGCTTCAGTCTCTTTCCCTGTCAAGTTATTATGTTCCAAAGTCTCTATCATTTCTCCAACATCTGGTATCAAGAGCCAGCAAGATCGATGGGGCCTGGTGTCTTCTCAACTAATCTACCCACTCTCAATGGCAAGAATTGGGATAGATGGCATGTACAAATGAAGGCGATTCTTAGGTATTAAGAAGCTGCAGAGATAGTTGAAGATGGGTTCCAAGTGCTAGGCGAGAAAGCCACAAAAGCATATAAGATGCTTTATAGAGTAAACAAGAAGCGTGACTGTAAAGCTACCATTCTTTCTACATCAATGTGTTGAAGATGCTTCTTTTGAGAAGATTGCAGGTGTTGCAACTTCAATGGAGACGTGGCAGATTCTTGAAGCATGTATTGAAGGGGCAGAAAAAATCAAGAAAGTAAGATTGCAAACAATGTGGTGTCAATACAAATTGATACAAATGAGAAGTAGTGAGACAATAGCCTAATATTTAAACAAAATTGTGACCCACGAATGTAATGAAGAATTGTGGAGAAAAGATTACAGAGCGAACTATTATTGAAAAGATTCTGCGAACCTTGAGTTTTAGATTCGATCATATAGTAGTGGCAATTGAATAATAAAAAAAGATTGAAGACTTGAAGGTTGAGGAATTGTAAGGGTATTTGGAGGCTAACGAATAGAGATTAATCGAAAGATAGGGTGAGAAATCAGGAGACCACTGAGCTTTACAAGCGCAAGCCTTGAAGAAAAACAATTTTAGTTTCAGAGGAAACTATCGAGGTCATGGTCAAGGAACACGTTCTAGAGGTGGTTTGGGAAGATCTTGGCAGAATCAAGATTTTGAGAAGAATGTTGAAGATAGGTTAGAGAACTCGTATACGTAGATGAACTCCAATCATTGGAGAGGAGGATAGGAAAAGCTCGATAAAAAAAATAGTTCTCCTAGCCTTAAACAGAACATTCAAAGTCAAGCTCAACACTATAGAAACCCAATGTTTTTCCATTGTAGTATTATACGAATCTTGGGTTTGGCACTTAAGGATGGGGCATCTGAATTTGAATGACTTGAGTCTATTGGGAACTCGAGGTATGGTTTCTGGTTTACCTCATATGGCAATTCCGAAAAAGGTGTGTGATAATTGTTTGATAAGTAAGCAAACTAGAAAGAAATTTAGCTTCTAAACTAGGTCAAATGCTAATGATATTTTACACATTGTTTACTCGAATGTTTATGGTTCTTTTGATGTGCCTTCATTGAGAGGAAATAGATACTTTTTCTATCTGTGGATGAGTTTAGCATAAAGATGTGGTTGTAATTGCTTAAAGAAAATAGTGAAGTGTTCATTATCTTTAAGGAGTTTAAAGCACTTATGGAAAATCAATCAAGGTGGTCTCTAAAGGTGTTAAGAACTGACCGTGGGGGAGAGTATACATCTAATGAATTTGAGAGGTTCTGCAAAGGGCATGAAGTTGTTCATGAGGTGGTTGCTCCCTACACTCCTTAACACAATGGAGTTGTGGAAAGAAGAAATCAAATTGTTGTGAACATGATCAAAAGCATGCTAAAACAAAAGGGTTTGCCATACAAGTTTTGGGGTGAGGCAGCGATGATTGCTTCTATATGCTCAATAAATATCCAACCAAGAAGCTTGAAGGAAAAGTTCTAGAGAAGGTGTTGACATGGACAAAACCCTCTGTTAAGAATTTGAAAATCTTTGGTTGTTTGAGCTTTAAACATGTTCCAAATCAGCGAGGGAAGAAATTGGATGTTAGGAGTGAGCCCATGATCTTTCTTGGTTACAACTCTATAAGTTCTTATAAAATGTATAATCCCAAAACCTTTTAGGTGTGTATAAAATATGTAGTTTGATGAATACAGTTCTTGGCAAGAATCTTAGGATTCAAATGTTCCAAATTTGCAGTTTATTTGGGAGGAAAATACTCTTTTTGAGAACATAAATTGTGCTGAAACACAAAAGGCTCCAAACAGACCAACCAGGATTAGATATGCACCTTACTTGTTCACTGATTATCAAATTTATACTGATGATGTTGTCATTGAAGAAGGAGAATTGGTTCAACACTTGGCACTCATGGTTGACCTTGAACCAATTATGTTTAAAAAAGCCATTACAAAGACCACTTGGAAGACTGAGATGGAAGAAGAAGTGAAAAGTATTGTGAAGAATGAGACGTGGGAAATGATTGATTTACCACAAGATAAGACTCTTATTGATGTGAAATAGGTCTTTAAGGTGAAAGTTAAACCAGATGGTTCATTGCTAAAACACAAGGCACAGTTGGTGGCAAAAGGATTCATGCAGAAGAAGGGTCAAGACTAATCTGATGTTTTCACACTTGTGGCAAGGTTAGAAACAATAAGGCTGATTGTAGCTTTGGCCAACTTGAGACACTAGAAGTTGTGGCAATTGGATATTAAATCAACCTTCCTTAATGGTTGGTTAGATGAAGTAATATATGTTGTCAAACCCACTAGTTTCATGAAGAAGGGGAATTAACACAAAGTTATGAAGTTGAGAAAAGCTTTGTATGGGTTGAAGCAAGCCCCTAGAGCTTGAAACAATAGAATATACACTTTTCTCCTAGGCCTTGGCTTTGTGAAATGTCCAATTGAGTATGGAGTTTATGTGAAAATTGTACAATTGAACCAATTGATCATTATATGCCTTTATGTGGATGACTTGCTCATAATTGGTAGCAATACAACAGATATTGAAAAGATTAAACAAAATCTGAAAATGGAGTTCAAAATGACAGATTTGGGCACATTGTCATATTTCTTGGGGTTAGAGTTTTTCTATACAGAGAAAGGTATCATTATGCATCAAAAGAAGTATGTCTTAGAGGTTCTAAGCATATTCAACATGTTTGACTACAATTATGTTGAGACTCCAATAGAGACAAAACTAAATCTCACTATAAGAGATGGAGAAAAGCCCATAGATGCAACTATGTTTAGAAAAATGGTAGGCAACTGGAGGTTCATTTGCCAAAGCATGCCTAAAATTGCCTATAGTGTTGGATTAATAAGCAGGTTCATGAAGGATCTAAAATAATCTCATTTGTTGGTTGCAAAAGGAATTATTATGTATTTGAAAGAGACCTTGAATTTCAGGATTCTATTTTTGAATGAGAAGAATGAAGAAAATGGTCAGTTGTTGTTGACAACATACTTTTACTCAGATTGGAGTGGTGATGTAGTAGATAGGAAAAGCACCATGGGTCAAATTTTC
>Ga0214543_1007878_pt1 | contig 17889 bp, 13 predicted proteins | sample CNSS2metaG_FD_160094 | JGI IMG/M metagenome (GOLD analysis project Ga0214543, IMG submission 160094) | Root nodule microbial communities from cowpea collected in UCLA plant growth center, Los Angeles, California, USA - CNSS2 | ecosystem: Host-associated > Plants > Roots > Nodule | place: USA... | reverse complement strand
GATGCCAAGTGTCTCCCATGTAGTCCTCCTCCTTTCTTATTCCTACAAAAAGCAAATTAAGGAATTTATTAGCATGTTGGTTTAAGGTTAAGCTAATCTTGGGTCAACAAGTCCACCCTTAAGTCAACGTCAACAAGTCAACTCAAAATAGTCAACCACAACCAACTTCAAGAAATTGAAACTAAAGAAATACAAAATAAAGATAGAGAGGATAATGCCTTCCCTTTTGTCATGCTCTTAGTGATCCTCCTAGGGTTGGCCTCCTTGGAACTTTATGAGGTGGTCACATCTTCATCACTTAATAAAATCATGCATTTCCTTCAAAATCTAAACTATATTCCTTGAGCTTGTTTTTAAATTGTAGAATCATGCATCCTATTATTTCACAAACCAAAAATGTAATAAAGGCTATTTCTTAATTAAATTAACTTGAATTATAAGTCTTTCCTTACTTATGCATTTACTGAAGTCTTCACTACTAGCACAAATGAATTTTGTGCATAGAGATTTGATGAAGATAATGTATAGTGACTTGATGAGGATATGAATAGTTGATGAAGATTGCTAAGACTTGATAAAGTAATGGAGACTTGAGAAAATGGTGTGTAGTTCAAGCTTGATGCGTGATTAATATGGCTATCACATGAAGATATTAAAGCTTGAAGATTGGAACTTATCTTGAAGACAATTTGACATAGTATAGGTACCTTGTGTCTGGTTGTAGTCTCTTTATTTGTTAAATGGGTTTTTCACATGTTAATTGGCTAGCTGCTCTAGTTATGTTATTAACACTTTCAATCAGCTGAATTATTATTCAATTAGCTGATTTCACTTAAGTCAAGTGAAATCAACAAATTGAACAAATAAATGAACTTGTTTAATATGTTAACATACAAACTATAAAGTCTATTTTTTCAGAGTGATCATTAACCGTTGTCATTTTGAGCTTGAAATCAGTGTGAATACTTTGGAAAATTCTTTCTTTTGGAACAATACAAATCTTCAATTGTTCGTGTGGTGATCTTTGAATTCTTAGAGCATTTTGCTTGGTGAAAGAGACTTGGAGAAAAAGGTTTTGTTGGCTAGAGAGAGCCATCACAAAGGTTTGATCTTTCTAAAGTTTTTGGATTTTTCCTAGTAGGAGTTCAAGTCTACAAGTGGGAGTCTTGTTATGTTTTATTGAAATTCTACTGGAATTCAAAAATTTTGGGTGTAGTTTTGTATTTTCAAAAGTGTAATCTTGGTTGATTTTGTAACACTTTTGAAGTAGTTCAAAGTCAGGTTTAGGTTGCCTTAACTAACTAGATGTAGCTCACTCTTGAGTGAACCAATATAAAATTCTGGGTGCATGTGTTTGATATCTCTCTCTCTCTTTGTCTCTCTCTTTGTTTGTTGTTTGATAAAAAGTTCTAAGAAATCTGTTTTAAGCAACCTTTTTATGATATTCTTGTGAATTGACATAATCTAAAGTTGTAATTTTGTTTGTATTACTGATTGGAATCAATCTTGATTTGTTGTGAAAACAATTTCTGAGTTTATCACCAATTTCATTTTTCTGCATAATTTCCCAATATTTTAATATGTTGTTTTAGTGTTTTAATTTGTTAAAAAATACTAGTTGTTGTTATTGGGTGAATCTGTGATGTTTTTGATGATGTCAATAATAGCATGAGAATGATTGAAATCAGAACAAGACATAAATATATGTAATATATGTATGTGATAATCTGAAAAGATTAATCTGTTGTCTTGATAGTAGACTAAGCTACTAATCTAGTTTACTAGGTTAGTTATGGAACTTGGATTTGGGCCTTGTCATAATGTAGTCGACTAGCCAACTAATCTAGTCGACTAGGCTCGTGCTGACAACAGTTGATAAGATAAAAACAGACTCTGCACCTGTTGTTAACAAAGTTGTTTAACCAAAAGAAAGAAAGAAAGGTGTGAAACAGTTTCTTAGAGCAATCTTGGAAGATCCTCTTGAGAATTTCATCAAAACACATCAAATTTGGCTTGGCAAGATGAAAAATTCAGACTTGAAAAAGATGTACTCAATCTAATTTTTACGTTGTGTTCTTGTGTTCTAGTATAGTTTGAAACTCTTTGTTTTGTTGTTTTCTGGTTAAAGCAAGTGTGTGTGATATCATTGCTATTTTTGTTTGTTAAAGCAAGTGTGTGTGATAGCCTTGTTGTTTTTTATTGTTGAAGCAAGTGTGTGGTAGCCTTGCTTGTGTGATCTTTTTGTCTTAGAGTTTAAATTTACCAAATTGTCGCAACCGAAATCGCAACGAGACAACGAACCAAAAATAAAATTTGGAGTCGCCACCATAGTTTATTCTAGAAAACTATGAAAAAACCAATAAAATAGACAAGGTCTGCTAAAAAACCAGATTTTGAGTCCGAAAGTTGGTTATGCGTGGGGAAGGTATTAGCACCCCACAACGTCTGTCCTAAGACGGTACCTTTAATTAAATATTAAAAAATATGTGGTTTTCAAAATATTTAATTTCCCCCAAAAGTAACAATAAAAGAATGTACAAAAGAAACAAAAATATTTTTTTGGTTTTTTGGGCCCGACAAGGATTAATCCTCACTCCTACGTAGTTCTTTATGAAAAAACTATTTGGAAAAATATTTGAAAAATGATTTAATTTTTTTTTAATAATTTTGAAAACTTTTTCATTCAAATTTTTAGTATTATTTTATTATTGGTGTCACGCGACGCGAGCGGCCGGACAGACACTGAAAATAAATTCTTGTTTTTAATCTTTGATTTTTTTTATCTTTTTAATCTCTTATAATTTTTCATTACGACGTGAGCAACTAGATATATATTAAAGAGTAAACAAAGAAAGCTATTTTTTTATTTTGAGATTGGTATATATTTTTTAGAAAAAAAGGAACGAAAGTCTAAAATGGGTGTCATGCAATGCGAGTGGTCGAACAAACACCAAAGAAATGGGAAAAAATATTTTTTTATGAATTAAAAAAAATAATGAAAATTAAAAAAATAAATCAAAAAGAAAAAGAAACTATTAATGACATACCTTATGTCTTTTCTTTTTCTTGCCTCCTTTTATAATATTTTTGTGTGTTTTTTTTCTAAGAGAGCTAAAAATGAGATGCGTCTGTGTGTGTGTCAATGAGAGAGAACGATAGAGTATAAAGAATGCCTTCTTCTTTTTTGTTCTACCTCCTTCAATATGTTTTTTTTGAAAGAGAGATAAAAAAAAGAGGTGTGTGTGGGAGTGCTGATGGGAAAGAATTAGAGAAGTATATAGAATCTTTTTTCTCGGTCCTAACAAAGTGTGTATTTATACTCACACCTTACAATATCAATGCAATCTCAGCCTTAACTGTAATGAACAATATAAGGAAGGATTTGGTCATGATCGCAGCACATTATGGGATCAAAACATTGCAAATCAGAGCACAAAATTAATCAAGATCAATAATATTGATTCTAAGCGTTAACAAATCAGAGCACCAAAACCCAATTAGTAATATTGATTCTAATTATATGAAGAGATATTGCTTTTAATTATTAGAATCATATCACTAATTTCTCTATCAGAACAAAGGTAAAAGATATGTTGAGTTGTTGGGCTCATGAAGAGGAGTGTGATAACAAATTAGGCTCTTCCTTCTTCTTTTTTCCTTTTTTTTCTTTTTTTCATCTCTCTTTTTTTCTTTTCTTTTTCTAAAATTAAAGTTTGAAAATCTTTGAAGAAAATTTGGTTTCACATTTTTTTATTTTCCATTAACCAATTTTTATTTTATTTTTTTTAAAATAAATTTATTCATCCGGACGAAATTAGGTGTTGACACAAGTGTATATGTAAATCTTGTAATTCTTGAGATATATTGAAAATCTCTAGCTGTGGTTTGCTAGGGAAAACTGGATGTAGATTCTAAGGAATCGAACCAGTATAAATCTCTTGTGTGCTTTATCTCTTCTTGTCTATATTTTGACGTGGTATAAAAGCTCCAAACATTAAGCATCCAATCACACTATTTTAATTTATTCAACATGCAAATGTTTTATCAAAACAATTTTGAAATTGCTAAAACTAGGTAAAATTTGTTAAAACCAAGTCACCCCCTCTTGGTTGTGAAATATTGGTGCATCAAAACTAACACTAGTATGTTTGGTTGACTCTTAGTTTAATGAAACCAACTTGTTAACTCTGTTTTCAATTGATTGAAAATGCATGTTGTAGAAGTAATTGTATGTTAAGTTCTTGGTCATTCTGATTTAATCAAAAGGGTTTTTACAATATGAAAAAGAACTAAAGTTTTATTTAAAGGGCCAATTCAACCTCCCCCTTCTTGGCTATTTACTTCTTTTACTACTTATAATTGGTAGAAGAATGGGTTATTAAAAGATATTCAAGTTTAATCCTTAAATTGTTTAACAAAACTTCCTTTTGCAAAAGGTGCGTCTATACATAGGCCTCCTATGTTTAGTGGTGTGAATTATTAGTTGTTAAATCAATTGACCAAGGAATTTGGAATGCAATCATGAATGGACCATTCATTCCTAAGCATATTGTTAATAATGAGCAGGTTGACAAGCCTTGGACCTTTGGATAGAAGATGAGAACAAGACAGTTGAATATGATTGTGTAGTTAAGAACATCCTAACATTCGTATTGAACATGGATGAGTTTTTTAAAGTTTCTCAACGTGGTTGTGCAAAGGATATGTGGGATGTGCTTGAAATCACACATGAAGGAACCAATGATGCTAAGAGGGCTAGGAAGCATGTATTGATACAAGAGTATGAGTTGTTCAAGATACAACAAGGTGAATCCATAGTTGAAGTTCAGAAAAGATCCACACACATTGCCAACCATATCATAAGTTTGGGAAAGGAATTTGACAAAGAGGAGATAAACATCAAGTTCTTGAAGAGTCTTAATAGAAGTTGGCAATAATGATTATTGCTGCCTTGTTTGGAAGGCTTAGAGAGCATGAGATTGAGATGAATAGGCTGAATGAATAAGAGAATTGTGAGAAAAAATATAGCCTTCAATTTATGTATCAAGAAAAATGAGGAAAAATGATGAGGAATTGCCTAAATCAAGTGAGAATGAGAATCTGAATTTATTTGTCAAGAAGTTTGGAAAGTATCTCAAGAGAAGAGGTAAAAAAGGTTACCAAAGAAGGTACAATTCTAAACACAATAATTAAAACAATAGTCCTAATTTCACTTGCTACAATTGTTAGAAGCAAGGACATATAAAGATTGAATTTCCAAATATTAATCAAACCAAAGAGAAAGGAGTTGACAGGAAAAAGGAAAGTAAGCCCAAGGTAAGACGTGCTTACTTTGCTTAGGAAGATAATGATGATTCAACAAAGAATTTCATCATAAGAAGAAAGTGAAGAAGCAAACTTGTGTCTCATGGCTAGATATGAGTCATCATCATCAAGCCAAGTAAGTTCTCTATTATCAAAAGATAAGCATGAATATTTCCAATTGCTTCATGACTTTAAGGAATTGCATGATGAAGCTAACAAAATTGTTGTCATAAACAATCGGCTAAAAGGTTTAAACAACTGGCTTGAAAACAAAGTTAATCAACTATAAACAAAATTAATCGATTTAAAAGTTGATTTTGAAAATCTAGACATAATTTACAATAATTCGACATGTTACAATAATGCTTTTAAATGACTTGCCAAGGTCTTAGAAAATAAAAAAAGTTCTAAATGTTTTGACTCAGGACTCTTAAACTCAATGAGAACTGAAGAGTATAATGATCTCTACAACTCATAACTTGACGTGACTAGGAACAACATTAAATTCAAACCCTATACCCTATGAGAAGAAGAGAAAGTAATCAAATCTTCAAGATCGAAAATAGAATGATCATTCCACACGTTGGAAAGGCCATCATCATGGGAACGTCCTCCCTTAGTTGAAAGCAGAGATTTTTGCATTTTGCGTCGTTGTCATTGGGCCTTTAGTGATGACGACACTCTCCACCGACGCCAACGACAATGACTACATCCATAAGAACTTCATCCGAATCATTGATGTAATAGAGACACTTTGAGCCACATTGTCACCGTTGTCATCAACAAACATAAATTGTTGGGTTTTTAATAAACTTAAATGTATTAACGACTATAAGTAACTAGTCGTTGTGAGTGGTTAATGCACTAGCCGTTGGAGTCTAGGTAGTTAATGAGTTAGCCGTTTATAGCCGTTTATAGCCGTTGAGAGTACAATGGTGAGTGTACCACACCTAGCCGGCCTCGCTAAACACGTAATACTTATCATCCTTCACCATCATATCTATACCGACAAAGGCTGGGGGACTGGTGTACCACACCTAGTCGGCCTAACCAAATAATAATAATAAACAATCACCATATATACGCTGAGCAAATAAAGTAACCGGCCTAAGCCGATAGAAGAGCAATAGCGACCTAAGTCGCTAAAAGAGTAACCGGTCTGGACCGGTAAAGAGTAACCGGTCTAGACCGGCAGCTCTGGGAAACTAAACAAAAACTTGACAAAGTCATAGCATATCTGTAAGACTCATAAGGCCCACAAACAATCGAACTATGGGATCTGGGCTAGGGCCCAGGCCCACCTACTGCCCAAATAGGGGCCTAGTCCATGATGTGGCCAGACATAATTAATAATCTATAAATATGCATGGACCCCACGAATTAAAGGCACGCATTCATTACTCTCCTAATCACAAGATTTGACTTTCTAAGAGATTTTGCTAACTTGAGCTTCGGAGTCTCATCTGCAGCTAACCCCCCTCGGGTCCAAACCAATCACACTGAGATATCCATAAGTGACATGTATCAGCCGGGAGGAAGCCTACTGAGGAGATTACGGACCAGAGTAAGGTAGTGCTTGTGTCTAACATATCTTATTTGTTCTCTACAGGAACAGTGAGGAAATGTGGGTCTATAAATATAATGTATTGTATGAATAACAACAACACAAGAGGTGAATAAAGTTTTTTCACAAGATTAGAGAGTTGTTGTCTACAAAGTACTAACAAAGTGGTATCAAAAGCCAGTTAGCTTGAGTGTCTGAGTGGAAAAAAGAGAGAGCTAGAAAGTTTGAGTGTTTGAGAAAAGAGAGCTAGAGACCTAAGTGTTTGAGAAAAAAGAGAGTGAGATGGCCAGTCTTACAAACAGTGTCTCCCTGCCCAAGTTGACAAAGGCTGTCAATTATGACAATTGGAGTCTCAAAATGAAGGCCCTTCTTGGATCCCAAGAAAATTGGGAGGTGGTCGAAGATGGTTTCGATGAACCAGCCAACCCTACAGGTTGGTCAAATGGCCAGTTGAAAGTGCTGAAAGACGCACGTATGAAGGACAAGGCAACTTTGTACATCCTATACCAAGTTGTGGATGAGTCTGGCTTTGAGAAGATTGCAGGTGCTAAATCTTCAAAAGAAGCGTGGGACATATTGGAGAAGGCGTATAAGGGAGATGATCGAGTGAAGCAGGTACGACTTCAAACCCTTAGAGGAGAATTGGAGAGCATGAAGATGAATGAGACAAAAGGGGTAGCCGAGTACATTACTCGAGTTGAAACTGTGGTGAATCAACTTAGTAGAAACGGAGAGACGTTGCCCGCTAGCCGAGTTGTGGAAAATATTTTGAGGTCTCTAACGGATGACTTTGAGAATGTGGTGTGTGCGATTGAAGAGTCTAAGGACTTGTCAATGCTCACGGTTGAAGAGCTTGCCGGGTCCCTTGAGGCGCATGAGCAGCGGAAGAAGAAGAAGAAGGTTGAGCCACTTGATCAATTACTCCAAACAAAGATGTCAATTAAATATGAGAAAGCTCAGAACACTCAAGGTAGAGGACGATATTGAGGGAGTATAAGAAGCGATCCTAGTGGTAGAAGCCGAGGACAAGAAGAGAAAGATCAATCCGGTCAACAAAATTGGCACGGAAGAGGACAAGGTCCATGGAGAGGAGGTCAATCAAGCAACTCAAATGTTGAGTGTTTCAAGTGTGGCAAGTATGGTCACTATGCAAAGGAGTGCTACTCGGGCAAGTGTTTCAGTTGTGGTAAGTCTAGACGTTTTGCCAAAGATTGTAGATCTGAAAGTAGAAATGAAGAGGCGATTAACCTCACAGAAGAAGGAAAAGAAGAAGTGACATTGTTGATGATGGTGCGTAGCTCGAGGTCCGAGCATAAGCAAGTGGAGAACTCGGTAAGAAGACCGAATAACATGGAGAATTCAGAAGGAAGACTGAGTATAGTTGATAACTCGACAAGACAGTCAAGTAGCGTAGATTACTCAGATAGCTCGGTAGAGTGCGTGAAAAGCTTGAATAGCTCAGAATTTGAAGAAGAAAAGCTTCTAATCCAAAGGTTAGAGATTGCAAAAGGAGACTTGCAACAGAGTATTGAAAAGGAGGTTAGAGACAATTTAATTCTACAAAAAAACGTAGAGAGAAGGAAACAGGCTTTGGAAAAATGGCACTTGGAATTTGAAGAAGATGTTTCAAGTTTGCAAGAATAGTTACAAGTTGAGAAGGATCTGAGAGCTGCACTAGAAGTGCAAGATGAGAAGTTGCGACTTAAATGGATGAGGAGATTGAGAACAACAATACGTGGGTGTGGTCTAATCTTTCAAAAGGAAGTCGGCCTATTGATAAGAACTCAGTTAATGACAAATCGGCCACAAAGACAAAGAACCCAATGAGTAACAAGTCAGCCAAAGAGAAGAACAAGTTTGCCAGTAAGGATGCAAAAACTGAGAGAGCAGAGAACAAGTTAGTCATAGGGAAAGCGAAGTACAAGTCGACCATAGATAAAGGGGAGTCAGTCATGAAGAAAGCGAAGAACTTAACTATTCAGGAAAGGGACAAGCACAATGTGAGAAGAGTTATTGCATGTTGGAAGTCGTGATGAAGAATAAAGGAACAAAGATGGAGAATAAAAGAAGCATTTAAGTTTAAGGGGGAGTTTTGTTGGGTTTTTAATAAACTTACATGTATTAACCACTATAGGTAACTAGCCGTTGTAAGAAACTAGCCGTTGGAGTCTAGGTAGTTAATGAGTTAGTCATTTATAGCCGTTTATAGTCATTAAGAGTATAATGGTGAGGAAATGTGGGTCTATAAATATAATTAATTGTATGAATAACAACAACACAAGAGGTGAATAAAGTTTTTTCACAAGAGGTCAACAAAGTACTAACATAAATATCATGCGCCCTGCATCAAAGTTTACGAAACAAACCCTTACACTTTACGTAAGTAACCTTACTTGTAATATGAAACAAACCAGTGAGCCTTCACAAGTGCGATAATGCGAGAGGGGCCACCACCAAACCAGTGGCCACCATGAGAACCATTAAACCAAACTAAAGCATGAGAAAGCCACCAAACTAGAGGTCGTCGATGAAGGATGTGAATGCAAGAGAGAACAAGGATGAATGAGCGTTGCATGACAGAAACAAAGAGCACGGGAGAGAGATGCACGGAAAACCCCAAAAGTGTGAGAGAGAATAGGAAAGTTTTGATTGGAAAATTCAACTTTTGAACCGGTTATACTAACTAATCGGTTTAGTATATTCATTTTGAATTTAAAAAAATAAAAAGCTTTGTATACCTTTTAGGCTCCAAATAGTATAGAAAGTTGTTGTTGATTATTACAAGTTTGCCAATGAGTTCCTTTCCATACCTTATATATGTAAAACAGGTATAGAAAAATTTCTCTTACGAAAATGCCATTGGTCCTCTTATTATACCTAGTGATTTGAATCAATGTAAAAACTGGTTGTAAAAATTGTTTTTTGAACTACTTCATTAAAATATTTTGACTTAAAATTTTCATAAACTATCATGAGCTTTAAAATTTTAGTAAACCAGCGTAGATTTTAAAACTATTAATATAATTTTTGTACTTGTTTGTCATTTAAGCATTCATATAAGTATTTATATTTTTTCTATTTATTTATTTATATTTAATAAAATTTTTTAAATAAATTATTATAGCACTCATCAAATTAACAAGTTATATAAATATATATATATATATATATATATATATATATAACAAAATTAAATTTATACCAAAATATATCAATTATACAGGGAGAGTGGGGTTGAAGTATAATGGAGGTGAAGTATGGAATAAATGTTATAAAAAATTTAGGATTTACAAGAAAAAAAAGGAAAGGAAGAAAAAAAAATTATATATATATATATATATATATATTAAATTACATGTTTTTTTAATTATTTATTTATAAATATTATTAAAAACTTACTTAATTATTGATGTTTGAAATAAACCTTAACCATTGTCTTAAGTTTTTTAAATACGATTTTAGAATTTATCTAAGTTAAAGAAGTTCTTATTAGTGAAATCGATTCCTAAGATTATATTAACTTCGACTAAATAAATTTCATTAAATACTAAATGTGGTGGATATAGCATGGTTTAAATTACTAATAATAAACCATATTCTATAATTAATGCATTGGGATAGATACATGTAATATGAAGTGTAAAATAGATTTTTTATATCAGTTAAAAAAGGTTTTTTATACCGGTTCTAACATCGGTATAGATGCAGGTGATATAGAAGGTTTGATCTTTCTACACTGGTTCCATGACAGGTATAAAAAAAATTATTTTTTATACCATTTTTAAAATCGGTATAGAAAGTCCTCTTGGAAATGGAAAGTTATGTAAGAAAAAAGGACTTACTGTATCGATTATAGTTCCAACCGGTATAAAAAATTACACATTTTACACCAAGTATGACCTCAACCGGTATAAAAAGTGATTTATTATTTTTTTATGAAAAATTCGTTTATGCTTCTTACCACATACCAAACCTGTATATAATTACCAAAAACATCTAGAAAACAAATCTCATTCAATTTAATATTTACATGAAATAGAATCTAATGTTTATATGAAATATAATACTACTCCAAAACGAATTACTATATAAATCATAAAACACCTAACATCATATACTGTATATAATTACCCAAAACATCCAAAAAACAAATCTCATTCAATCTAATATTTACATGAAATAGAATCTAATGTTTATATGAAATATAATACTACTCCAAAACGAATTACTATATAAGTCATAAAACACCTAACATCATCTTATATAAACACTTAAAAGAAACGAAGCCCACTGCTCACGAACTTCCTTCAAGACTCCTTGATCCATTGGAGATGTGTCATTGAAAATCTACACAATGAATAGTTGAGTCAACAATCTTTTAGTAATAAATACTTAAGATGTGATTTATAAATTGTACATATTACCATATCCCATGAGTCAACAATGTTTGCGGATATGATTCTATGCATGTGCCTCATGGTATAATATCCACACTCATAGCTTCTCGGTTGACGTGAGCACTACAAGTTAAATTCATATAATATCATAAATTTGATAATTGTATTTCAACAGTTTGAAGATTAACTACTTACAGTTGGCGCAATGAACTGCAACTTCTTTCTAGAAGTGATTTGTTGTCCCTGCAACCTAGAATGAGCCTCAACCGCTCTGTAAAATTTAATGTATATTGAAATTTTGCCTAATATGGAACTTAGTAAAATTGAGTTATATAACACAAAAAATAAGTTAATAAAAAAAACTTACGCTTGTAAAGTACTTTTAATTTTCAGAGTGTTAGGCTTCTTGTGTAATGAACACAAAAGAACCACAACAAACTTCTGAGGAAGAATTACCAACAACTGCCAATGACCCCTACAGATTCAAATACCATTATATACAATTAAGTTCTACATAAATATAATTTAATGTATAAAAGACATTCTTACTGCTGCAAATAAGGCGCTAAGTACACTTCTTTTTTCCCAACATCAAATGCCTCTAATAGGTACTTTTGAACCTCTTCACTTTTATTCCCAACGCCTTGAATGGCAATAGGATCAATAAATCCATATATGTGATCATTCTTCTTCTCAGTGCATCTACGATGTAAATACCTTAAACATTGAAAATAAATAATATAAGAATAACATATTGAATATATTCAAACTTCATAAAAGTAATAAAAGTTTACTTACAACAACCAAAGTTGTATTACTGATATACATAACATATCAGTGCTAGAGAGAACTTCAAAAATATCCTTTTGACATATAAAAAAGGGGGTGTTGAAGGTCCTATTTGTGGCTTGGGGAGGCATTTCTAATTGTATAGGTTGCAAGGCGATAGTCGCTGCCATTGCACCAAGTCATTCTAGAATTGTCTGTTGTGGTAATGATTCATTCACATCTTCCTTTTCTTGTACTCTAATATGCTATACATATTTAAAGTAATAAATAATATTAGTATACACCGATGTAAATAAATGCATAATTAAAACAAGTAAGGACAATTACCTCCTTTGCAATTACTTTTGCTAATCTAACTGGCCAAAGGATAAAATTTCCAGGGGCCTGACCCACTGTCTTAACCTCTTGAGTGGGCACTGGGACTTGAGCAGTAGCATCTCGAACATCTACAACCACTACTATCATCATATCATCTGCAATGGTTGCATGGTGTATGGTTGACCCCAATGCATACATTTTACCTAAGGTAACCAAATATGTTTTCCATTTCGTCCCCAGCAAATGAAATCCATTTCATCCTCAACAGATTACTGTATAATAAGAATGGATTACATATGTTAAATATCAGTTATATATGTACGTAATAAATTATATAAGTTAAGATTTCATACTTGGACACTTAACCAAATCTGATTCTTTACTGTCTTTGGAACATAGTCCCAATCATCTATAAGAATGGATGACTTGCTCCTACCAAGCAAGGCCACATAGCTGGTGAATTTTGTGTTATTATCTCCCAAAGCTTTACCAGTTTACATACCAAACTGGATAGGCAATCTCTTATCTGCACTACGACTGACTGTTAATTCTCTGAACCTAGTTCCACGCCTACCATTTTGTTTGGTACACATATGAATCTTGTCCCCACCTTGTAAAGGTGGAAGGTCACCAAATGGTATGTCACTGGACATTTCCCTATTCAAATAAATAATTATTAGTGAGAATTAATAAATAATTTCTATGAGCTATTCGACAAAATTCACAAGTGAATATGAATACTGCCTGTAGAAAAATTACTGTCTATTGCAGAACTATCATTCTTTATATTCGTGTAATTGAAGTGACTACTAAAAAAAGACACACAAGAGATTGAAGATAGAGGAAGAGAATGGAAAACATTACAGCAAGTGAAGTAGCTGATTTGGGAGTGGGTGCTCTCCTCCTCTTTGCCACCCTTGCAGCCATCAAAGTCGATGCCTTCTTCTTTTCTCCTCAACGCAGGTTCTCTCTCTATATATCTTATGTGTGATTCTTTTTCAAGTAATGCTTCATTATTTGATTCTATGCCTTTGTGTTCAACCTTTCACAAACCTTTGAATGATGAAGTGAATTTTGAAAGCTAGATTCTTAAGGTGATCATCACATAATGGTTTTAGTTGAGGAAGAGAGTTTGTGTTATTAAGATAAACATAACACAATAGATTTTGTAGAAGTATGACGAGGATTTGCTTGAAACAATTGGTAACAGTGAATCAAAGGTGAAGCAGATAGCATGTGTAAAATGTCAAACCAAATGTTATTTTTCATGTTCTAATTGTTCTGAACTATAACCACTCTTTTTTTGTCTTCTCTACCTCCAATTATAGCATTGTGAATTATGTATACAACTCCTCATTGAGAGCAATAATGCTTTATTAATAAAACTTTAATAAAAGGGTTAGAGGTATTGTTATGTTGAATTGCATTGAGTTTGTAAGGGAAAATTTGGATATTGCTTTAGAGAAGAAGTGACAGATTACAGACAGGTTTCATTCAAAAAGTAGAGAAGAAGATCTCTCAAGTTATAACATTAACTAATTTTGACATATAATCCAATTCTGTACATACAACCAATTAGGCTATACCAAACTTTGAACAAGTAATACAAAATAAACCTTTACATTTTTATTGATGTTGTTGTCTGGCCAAACTAAACATTTTTCTGAAAACATTAAAAAGTTAACATTACCTAAACTCGAAAGTAAAAGCGATAAATATGTTGGAACATACATCATGTCCTATTCTAATTTGTCGGCACAATTATAAGTTTACAAGAGGTCAAGAGCTAGAAGAAATGAAAATAGTGAAATGAAAAAGAACATTAATGTTGCTGCAATTTTCATAATACCAAGCAATACCAAAAAGTGATGTTAAAGGAATATCAATAACATGATTTTCTAATTATACTGTAAAAATTTCTAAAAATAACTCATGACATGAATATGAACGTACTGCATTTTCCAATAGGAAAGATTCTATCAAAATTACCTCCATCTCCTCTCTAATTACTATAACCAAGGTATAACAGAAGATGAAATTCCTTTTCCCCACCAACACCAAACATGTGTTGTCCTTTGAGTAATATGAATTTTTCCGCCTTTGATAAGGAAGGACAAAATTCACACCACTTCCCAAGGTTTCATCTCCAACATCATTTGCACTTGTGAAATCACCGGTTCCTAAGGTTTCATCTCCAACATTTGCTCCTGCGAAATTACCCGTTCCAAAAACTATATCTCCAACATCTACTCCTGTGAAATCACCAATTCCAAAAGACACTTCTCCAACATCTGCTCCTGCAAAATTACATGATCCCAACCCTTTACCACCATCATCTGCTCCTGCGAAATTACCAGTTCCCAAGGATTTACCACCAACCGCCACTCCAGTGAAACCACCCATCCCCAAAATAGCACCTCCATAAATAGCACCTGAAAAACCACCTGTTCCCAATTGTACTTCTCTGATACCATTATGAGGAAGATGAAACCGAGAAGGAATATAATGAATTCTGTGTTTTGTATACACATGAGTATTCTTATTTATAATGAAGATACAATAATAAGTAACAAAATCAACATTTAATAATGGAAAATATTTGGTAACACATTTCCCTATCAAATCATATAAATAAACACAACTTGTACCAGAAAGAGGTAATACAATTATCTGTTGGATACAATTTGATAGTTAGGCCACAAAACAAAGTTCTGAGATCATGAGAAAATAAGTGCAACAAAATTATCAAAAGTAGGAAAGCACAACAATAACGGAAAGTGAATATCAGGAAATCTGACTTGTGACCTATAACGAATCATATGATTATGCCCTTTTCTTCCTCCAACTTTTGTCTTTCATTAGCTAATGAAGTTCCATTAGAAACCATGGATTAGATACATGATGGCATGGAATTTCTTAAGCAAGCTAAAGGAGAACTTTTGTGAGAGGAAAAACTAGAAAGTGATGAAAGATCATTAAATCACCTCGTGGCATCCAAGTTGTATGAACAAAATCTCTTCGTTTCCCGCTACTGAAAGTTGTATTGATCCCTATAACCATGAAATATTTTTTCTTGGTACTTGATTCATCTGTCTCTGATTTCCCTGATACAGCACAACCATTCAGCATAAATTTAGGAAGTAGCAAAGCAAATTTAAGATTCAGCTCCAGCGTAGATTTTGTCTTACTTGGTCTCCTACAATTCATGTATAGAAATGGATTAGCATTATAGTTATTTGATACGTATATAAGTAAATCACATGCAAAGAAGTAGAGGCTTGGCTTACTTGACATCATTGTTGACAACATTTTGTGTATTTGAAACTTCCATTTTACTGTAATTTGAGTTTGGCCTTGCAACCTTAAAATAAAGGTAAAACATCAAGCAGAAAATGTCATCATTACAGATCTTTTTTTCATAAATAGCACAAGATGCAGCTGAAAGTTATATGTCTGAGATTTTATTTTAGCATTACTTTTCAAAAAACCAATAGAGAAAAATGTGTCATATAAAAAGTACTCTTATTTTGCATCTTGGATTTAAATCCCTAATAGTAGTGCATAGCACCCAGCCCCCAAAAACACTACAATAGGATAGTGGATGGCAGGATATGTGCAATCTTGAAATATTTATATAGTTTATGTACATAATTCTCAAAAAAGATAAAAAAAATACTCAATGACATTCATAATTAAGATAATGCCATAGGTCGCTTAAACAAAACATATAAAAAGAAACAAAAGTCAAATACAAGCTTCCTAGGTAGGAATCATCAATCATCATCTTCACTTTTACTGCTATTATTATTGTACTGAAAATTCAAAAAATAGAATCCTTTTTTAATTGGAGGTAAAAAGAAAGGAGGAGAGGAGAGGAAACAATGAGGGGGCAAAATCTCCTCCCTCCACTTTGTGCCTTAGAAATAAACAGTTCATTAAGTTCTTAGTACAAAAAGACATGAACGAAAATTACATCCTATTCTCTTCATAGTAGACAAACAGGGTAATGTTGTGAACTGTAAATTGTCACTAAGAAACTACAAAGTACAAATTGGACAAGAGATGCAAGGATACAACAAATTTAGCAATAATAGGAAATAATCCAAACACAAATCTTAAATTCACTAAATATCAGCATGAGTCATTATAGACATAAAAAATATAATTTCTCTCCTGCAAAGGAAGGAACAAATCTATCAATTTCACTCATTCAACAAAACAAGAGTAATGTGTGGTTAGGGTTCAAATGTTGACCTTAAAATGGAAAAAGCCTATAAGAGATGGACGGTGGGGGCGACACAAACTAGGAGACCAGGTATTTCGACAACGAAGATAACACAATGCGATAGTGATGCTAGCAGACGAAGAGCACAAAAACAACACGCGACCGTGACGAGGCGACTTCGCACGGTGACGGCGACTTCGCATGGTGACAATGACTGTTGGGAAGCGGGAACGACAAAGCAATGAACTATGTTGGAAGAAGAACCGTGTTAAGGAAATGAAGGAAAGAAATGTAAAATGAGAAACATATTGTGCCGGTTCCAAGTTCAACAAGTATAATATCTCTTTTAAAAATTAAAAAAAAATAATATCTATATATATAGAGGTGTCAATTTGGCCCAACCCATAGGGCTTGGCCTTGGCCCATGTAGACTAAGGGTCAAAAAAGCCCATATTGAAAAAAAGCCCCCATTAAAGAAGCCCACAGGGCTAAAAACCCTACAAAATCCTTGTGGGCTAGGGCCAACGCATGGGCTTTCATCTTCCACATGAAAAATATATTATTTTATAAAAAGTAGTACTATATGTGGGACAGGCCCAACGAAGCGGACAAGCACGACGACCCGACCTACCAGACGACCTCGACAAGAACGACGACTCGAACGGGCTTGATGATCATGACAAGCCTAATGATCAGGTCAGGCCCAACAACACGAACGAGCCAACGATATGGACGGGCCCGACAACCCAAACGGGCTCGACGACCCGGACGGACCCGATGACTCGAACGGACCCGACGACCCAGACGCGCCCAACGACCCGAATGGGGGTGACGATGTAACATCCCGTCAGGATATTACGGATTTATAAATAAATAAATGGAATAAATAAAACAGCGCGGTTAATAATACCTCATTTTCCCAAAACGCGGGAAAATTTAAAGCTTTATTAAATGAGCGGATAAATTTGAGAACGTCCATTACACAACTAAAACCAAAATGTCATCAAGCCACCCATCAGGGTTTACAAATGTTTTCAAAAACAATAGATACATATAAGAGTTTCCCAAGTCAATCCCTTCTCCGCGACTAAGCTGCACCAGAGCCACCTGCATCACTAACATCTGCTCCCGTGTACTGCGTACACGATCATCGCCACACACACGCAGATAGGGTGAACTTAACAGATAAATCACACACACACACACACAGATATATATATATATATATATATATATATATATATATATATATATATATATATATATATAGATATATAAATATATATATATAT
>Ga0214543_1007875_pt1 | contig 17893 bp, 12 predicted proteins | sample CNSS2metaG_FD_160094 | JGI IMG/M metagenome (GOLD analysis project Ga0214543, IMG submission 160094) | Root nodule microbial communities from cowpea collected in UCLA plant growth center, Los Angeles, California, USA - CNSS2 | ecosystem: Host-associated > Plants > Roots > Nodule | place: USA... | reverse complement strand
TAATTAAGGGTATGATAAGATGAAAAATATCTTAGAGATCTAAGAAAAATTTTCAAATATCAACATATATACTCAATGGTTGAGAAATAACAAAAATTGTTTTAGCGAAACAAAAAAGTTCTTCAAATGAAACAAAAACTAATAATAATAATAATAAGTAATTTTTTATATATTACGTTATGATATTAAAAACTTAAATTAAGAGTATTAAACATTCTCATGTGAAAGAAAAATATACAATAAATAAAAATATTAAAAAATAATAGAAATATTCAAATGTTAGAAATACAATTTTTTTTATTAACATACATCATTTTAACATAATTACATATATATATATATATATATATATTATATATATGATTACTTAATTAATTGTGAATATTTTAATAATTTAAACGAGGATAGAGATATGGCGGGGACGAGTATTATGGCGGGGATATGTATATCTCCATCATCATCCTCATACCCAATTGAAAAAATTGGGGATTCCCCATACCCATACCCAGTCAATGCGGGGATTCCCGTCAAAACGGAGACGGGTTCGGACAATACCCACAGAGACGGGTTTATTTGCCATCTCTGTCCAGAACGGCATATGGCTAAATTATTTAAGATAAAGTTTTGATTAACAAGTATATATAGTATTAAATTAATTATCCTTTGTTAATTTATATTGTTCAATATTTCTGTTGTGCAGCTTTTTATTGAAGCTAGACGATGCGATGAATATTAATTAAATTAAATTAAATTTATTTTTGAAAATTGAGAGATTTTGTGCTTGATTCAACTTCAATACAACATTCTTAGCATTAACGTGTTATGTACTTAGCAACTGATATGGAATGGAACTCCAAAAACTTGTATTTTAATTTCCTAAAACGATATGATGACAGTCATCATTTAGTTGGCAAACTATATAAGTGTCTCTAATAGGAATTTAATAACTACACTACTTTAAAAATGCCACAAAACTACCTTTAATGCTAATGAAAAACTAAAAAAAATTAAAGCATTGATATTCTTCTTATGACTATTAGGTAAAAGAAAAATAGCTACTCCACTGAATAAATCAAATAACTTTATAGTATACTTAATACTATGTTTGGATTTGGATCAATGTGAATTTAAGAGAGTGAATTTACGTTGATTTATGAATGAAGAGGAGGTTGTCTGAATTATAGAAAAGAAAAGAAAGATAGTACGATTTAAGTGAATGTGAGTTAAATTTGTGAAAATTTATATATGATGTGATTAATAAAGTTAAATTTTTTTTTTATAAATTTAATTTAATAATAATTATTTTTATTAAAAAATAAAAATTCAATATATATAATTACAATATATATATATATATATATATATATATATATATATATATATATATATATATATATATAACCGAATCGATTGTTTATATATTTATATATTCCATTTCGTTACTGGAAATCTTTGTATTCATGCCAAAAAAGTCTTAAGGTATGGAATACTGATATGATTGACATCAGTATCAGTATCATAATACAAACTAAATCCAGTTTCACAAAAAAGGTTACTTCTAATCCATTCCTTCATGCACCTCCACAATTCAACCTACATCTCTATAAATAAATTTTTACATTTTGAAATATATATTCTGAACTATAACTTTTTGTATTTTAAATTATACATTTCAAAATATAAAAATAAAAAATATATTTCAAATTATATAATCTAAAATATAAATGTATTACAGTTGTGTAATCCAGAATACAGTTATTATTTTTAAATTTGTGAATTTCAAATTATACATTCAAAAATACAAAATAAACAACAAATTCTGAATTACAAAATATTTCAGATTACACAATTTGAAATACAAAAATTTATAAGATTGCAAGTTAAAATTATGCAGGAAGAAATATGGCCTTTGTAATAGATTCTGAAAAGCCCATATTCCCCACATGAAAGAGCTGGCCTACCAAAATTTAAATGATATAAACAGAACTGCGCCAAATTGATGTCACTTCAATCGTAGCGTAACAGTCTCCAAACAAAACTGCGGCTTAAACACAGAATAGAAGAATCAAAATCTTAAGCATTTTTAAACTAATTGATGAGGCGCCATAGTTATATTAAGCAGCATACCAGGGGTATGACTTTGCATTCAGATCAACCTACCTGCATTTAAAACTACTGAAAAGTTTTAAACTTTAATTTCTTCTCACTCTAAATATATCATTCCGCTTCAAATAAACTTTAAGAATTATATACAAACCATAAAATTTATTCCAAATTCAGTTGAGAGCAGAAAATAAAGAGATGAGACGGAAGTTAATAATTTTAATAAGTACCTAACTAGATATTAATGTGTCTGGGCATTAATCTATACAAGAATGAAGATATGCAAGTGAGGTTGAGACATGAGATCCCTAGTGCAAGGGGGACATATAATATATTCTAGCTGGTGCAATCATGTTTTGCTTGTAAGTTGACGTACTTCTTTAATTGCTGTATTCATACTATGAAGCGCCATTTTCTTTACCTATTTTCATGGATGCCAAAAAGAGAAAGGCTTTGTCAATTCTATGCAATGCAACTAATAGGAGAAAGCAGGAACTCATAAATGATAGCATTACAAGATCTACCTCCAGCATGTCTGCTTTTGCTTTATGCTCCTCAGGCAATAGTCTCACCTCATCAATCAACTGGATACCCTCGGTAACGTTTTCAGGGGACACAAATTCCAATACCGCGTGAACACAACACTGCAGATCAAGAAACAAATGTGTGTCGTACATTCATATAAGAGTATGTTAAAGGGATACAAAAACTAATATTGAGATAATGTTATAATTCAACAGCAATCGTACGAAAGAAAGCCACTATGATATTATTACTGTGCAAGCAAACATCCTTTTGCTTTCCTTACAAATTTGTATAAATGTAAGTGCCTATAATATATTCATATATTCTGAGAAATAATTTGCTAAATGGTGCGGCTTAACATAGCACATTGAAAGGAATTTTCAAAACATTAAAAATATAAGTCCAAGAAAATGGAAATCGACTTCAATAACAAGCAATATTCCACAAGGCTTCTGCTTTTCAGGCTAGCAAGAGAGTGGATTTTACAGTAATGCACACCTTAGAATTCCTGATCTGGTATGGACATCCAGCAGGAATGATGATAGCTTGTCCAACGTGTTGCTGAAAAGTCCAAGGTTCAATCTCTGTGATCGTGACAGGCATGGTCAATAAAGTTATCTACAACTGTAGGGAATGATCAAACAAATAGAAGCATGTTTACTTACTAAATTCCTCCTTTAGTCTCTTTTTGTGAGTACTATCAAGAAAAATGTTCTGATCTAGAATTGGGTGAAACATCTGCAGCAAAGAGAAAAATGAATAATCATCGACTCAATCAAAATTCTTCCTAGGAATTGTCTTATTTTGAACCTACCTTCTTGAGATGGTCACGGGTACAAGAAAATTCATCATAGTGTCTTTTAAGGTATTCTATGAGCTTCGGTACATCTTGTCTGCGAAAGACATCCCACTGGGCACCCAAATGCTCAGAAAACTTATTTTTATGTCTTTTTGAGCTTTCAAAGGGTTTTCTAGGAATATCTTGTTTAGAGATTTCGTTGGTTTGAACAGTCCCAAGGAGAAGTAAAGTGCGTCCGGAATCAGATTCAGAAAAGAAATCACAGTCTCCATTCTGGGAAACATTGCTGTCCATGCTCTGACTAGAAACTCTTTTAGCTTCACTTGAGATGCAAGACGTTCTATTGACTCTCCTGAAAAAGTTCATTCCTTCTTCAACCATACTCTGCAAGCCTCTTTGCTCCAATTCTTCAACATGCAATAATTTCATTCCATTCACTTTTTGTTCCTGTGGCTCCTCAGTACCAATAGTCTTCATTTGACACAGAGTTTTGTGCTTTTTCAGTAATTTTCTTATTTTTGTAAGTTGTTCTGTAGAGAGGGGGGCATCTGTGGTATGTGTCATAATATTAACCTGGAATCACAAATCAAACACAGAAAACATCATGGAGAATCAACACAACATTCCTTTCACAAACTAAGTGCAAGCAACGGCTATTTGAGAGAACGTGGAAAGGAATCAGTTACAACTTATGATTCCTAGGCACAGGTCAGTACCAGAGACAAAGGTCAAATGCATATTATATAGATAGAAGAATTCCTAATAAATTGATTATAAATGAGTTAGACTAAGTACACAAATGAAGCAGTAACTGTGGGATATGGACAACTGTATGAACAAAAGATTCACTACAACTTGTATTGAGAAAGCGTTTCATATATATATAAGATACAGAATTATCATTGTAATAAAGAACTGACAACGAAGCAAACATGCCATGAGGATGCTACAAAAGATCAGATCGACTTTAAGTTCTCATGACAGGATATATGCACAAATACACTTTTTTCACCAAGGAAATTTCAAAAGAAGCTTAATTCATATCAGAAATCACTTCAACAAAATAGAGTTTAAATTCATAAATTAACGAGTCAAAGTGCAGGACAGTATCCCATCATATATATATTTTAAGAAATGAAGTGTAACATAATAAGGAAGGACACATACCACATCATATGGGTCATAGCAGAGTGTTGTCACAGAATCAGTTTCTTTGTCAGCAGAGGCATAAGAAATATAGAGATATGGTCCAATATCATGTTTTGCACTCCCATGTGGCAAATTTGCAGCTAAATTCAGAAGGCCCGACAAGGGATGCATGTATTCTTGAACTGGTAGAGCATCAATTACCTCAGCAAAATGAGCTGGAAACTGCTCTTTGAATATTTGGGAAGAAAGCCACCCTTTTAGTTTGAGCATCTCATGCCATGTATTTCTTTGAGGACGGCGTTTTACAGACCCAGTAAAGTACTGCCTAATGTTAATTTCAACCTGCCAATAATAACACACTTTCAACAACTGCAACTTGGTTCATTGGCATCAATAATAACTATAAACAAAATTTCAGTCCACAATATAAAAATGCATTGAATTGAAAAAATATTATTGTAAGATAGTTATGACTCTTTTTAGACAAATAACAGTATCAGTTGAAAAAATTAATTTAAAAGAATTGTGACACATATAATATACAATTAGTTGGTATACTTACATCCCACCAATCCAAACAAGATTCAAGTACATTTTTATTATTCTCATATCTCGTAATATTCTGCTCAAGATAAGTACAGAACATGATCAGTGGATCCCAGCTGAGGTTTGATGTACTTTGGAGAACATCTTGAACCAATATAGGATGACCTTTTCCCCAGTGTTTCTGAAAGTGCTCAAAGTTATCACCACTTATGTCCAACACTGTCGGACAAAATAAGTAATTATCATTGGAATCTTCTCTTAAAGCTGCTTCTTGCAACTGCTTGTATCTGTTAGTATTGTGATCGGTGTCAAAACACAATGAGCAGCTTGAACTTTTATCCGAAGTTTCAGGAAAGTCATAGCTGCAAACAATTTCTTCTGCTTTTACTTCCATCTCTTTGATCCAATTGGAGGGGAAAACAGATCTCAACTCAAGGTGGCTATTACCACAACCACCAAGCTCTGTAGGAGGGCATGACAGACTATCAATGCCATTACAGTTGGTCCACTCAGTCAATATTGAAGTATCAGTTAAATTGCCACTAGATATGGCCTTCTCGTCCAAAGTCTGGCTCTCACTAGCACTGCTACTTTTCATTTTATCATGTCGATCGAACGTAGATAAGTTAATTTCTCCAAAAGCTTTTCCCTGACTGAATTCCTGACAACAACTTGAGCATAGGCTATATGAACAGCTCGGACAGCTTCTATGGAGATCCAAAATGGGTGTCTTGCAGTGATTGCTGGGACAAGGTTTACATTAGTCAACCAGAAGCACCAAAAAATCACATCACTTTTCTCAACAGCACCCACCCTATAGAAGAAAACTTACCAATAATTTTTCTCATTGCAGCCAAATTCAACCTGCTTGATTTGAATATCAGAAATATTTTTTCCTGTCACCAACAAAACCATCTAAGATAATGTTTTATAATAAACAAAATGCTGCTTCAGAAAAAATCAACGTTAGAAGAAAAAAAATTACACCTTTAACTTTTGCTTCTGTTTCTAGCTCAATATTCTGATCTTCACTTATATGCTTTAGTACTGGAAGGAGCATGCAGATCAAATAATGAAAATGCAATATTCTATCAACTCTGCTCTTACCAGTCAAATATTCCTGAAAAGAACAGGCCATAAACCGAAGTGTCAGTATATGCTATTAATGAAACACTATTCAAGCAGAAGAGCGTTCATGTTTGATGTCAGACCTTACTTTCACTGTCTTTACATTGACTTGCTGAGCAATCCTTACAAGTGCAAGCTCCACGACAAACTGGACATGCCTTCTTAACTTCTTTTTGAGTGTCCAAATACCTAAATTTGTATAGAAAAACATTGCCAAATCTCTCATATTATGATTATGACCTGATTCCTAATTTAAAAGGAACAGAAAACAGGAATTATATTGGTAAACATGTAAGCAGTAATCACTATTGATCCTTCTGCTATTATCATTTCTTAAAATCAGCAAAAACAAATAATGACTCTATTTGCATGAAACTGTTATTTCCTTTGTAAATTGTAATGATTTATATTAAACACCGTTGAGAGGGATAAACTTCACGCACATCTATCTTAACTACATAAAAAGGGGCATCCTTTGCTCTAAGGATAAGCTGTGGAAATATCAATGGCAGAATATGGTGGAAGGCAAAAACTCAACCATATCAACATGCCATTGCGGCCTATGGCACTGCCATAGCGGGCCTTCATTCAATTTACCCAAGGTGGAAGGGTCAAAAACAGCCAAATTATAACATTACTGTGGTGCAACAATGGTTATTTAACAACATTACAAATTACTAGAAGAATCTCTAGCTAGGCAATTAATTGATCAAACCACGTGTCTCAAATTCATGCTTCAGCATGCCCTCAAAAGGTTAATCACTGGTGAGGCTCTAAAGAATCAAAATCAGAAACTTCTGAAATGGAAATAAATCATAAATATCCCATAACGCAGACAAAGAACCTTGCACATGAGATACCAACAAAGCAAAGCAAAAATTCAACACAATATCAAACATTGGAACAAGCACACACAGATAATTTCACAAAGGTTCATTCTCATTCTCATTACCGCTCTTTAATGCAATCCATGCAGAAAAACTCCCTCTCACAGCTCGAACACTGGATGAGATTGCAAGACTCGCTTCTCTGGCACCAATGACACTTCTTCCTCTTACCCTTGGTACGCTTCTTCAAATTCGATCCATACGGCGCAATCTACAGAAGAACACAGAAAAAAAATTCAAAACTCCCAAAACAAAAATCACAATTTGTCAGTTAGTTAGAACTGTGAGTGCAAATAATATTCGGCAAAACACACCTGCAACTTCCCTGCAGGGACTCTATCAACATTCTTGGACCTAAAGTAACGCGGAGTAACAGTTTTAGAATCAACACCAACTTTCACGTCACAATGCGAAGCCACATTGTCGTAATCATGAGTCGGCGAAGCCGGAGAGATTTCCATCACACCATTCGGCAATTCCCTCCTCAACTCCCCTGCACCATAACACAATTCCTCTTCCTCCTCTTTTTTCTTCTTCTTCTTGTTCTTCTTCTTATTTTTCTTCTTGCCCTTGTTGTTTTTGTTCTTCTTCTCCGCCTCTCTCTTCAGAACCATCCTTATGAGCTCCAACTGCATATCGCCCTGCTTCAGCGCCTTCTTCTTCGAGGGAGAAGGAGCCGCCGCCACCAGCGACTCGGAACCCTCCGAAAGCCTGCGCTTCTTCTTCACGATTCTCGAGGTTCTCCTTGCCCTAGATTCGACATTGTCCACAGCACTAGGCTCCTCGTCGCTCGTCTTGCGCTTCCGGTGAAGCTTCAAGGACTCCGGAACCTTCTCCTTGTACTGCCGATGTCGACCCTGGAGGTAGTGAATCTCGCAGAGCTTAAGATTGTCCTTCACTGGCCGCCGGCACCGCCATTGCCGGCCGTCGGTGCGCCCGCAACGGAGGTGGTCCGGCAAAGGCTCCTCCGCTCCCTCCGCCTTGGGTTTTTTCGTCATTGATTTCGATTTTCGGAGAGAATTGGGATATTTTTTTTAATTTTTTTCACCTTTGCGCGCAGAGAAACCGTGTTTCTCTGCAGAGAGCGCAGAGGAAGAGAAAAAAAGGGTTTTTCTGTTTTTCAGGCCCAAAGAGAGAGTGTTTGTTGTCATTTATTGGGAACAAAAAACACAACAGTGAGTATGAATGGCCTTGGCAATGGCATGTTCCAGTAATTATTTTCAATCGCAAAGTCCTGTTTGGTCTCTTAATCTTCGCTGATTGCATCAGAAAAGAACAGGACTAATCCAAATCTTGTGATCTTATCATCTCATTCAATCTGAATGCGAAGTGTTTCTGTCAAAATCTAGATTTTATTTTTTTTATCTTATTTTTTTATCTTGGTTTCATAACCGGTTTTTGCTTCCAAACTATGTAATTATTCCTTTAGCAGATTTCCACTTTTTTAGTTTCTTGTGCTGAAATCAACCGCCAGATAGTATCAATGATAGTATCATCCTGCTTCTGATCAAAGTTATGTGCCTAAATTCATGAATGGACTATGCAGTGATCAATGTGTTTAGTATCAGCCTTTGATTATTTACAACTATAACAAAGGTTTCTGCTTTTGCTCTGTAGTGTTTGGATGAGCTAATTATGTTTTATCTCCTCCAATGCATTGAGTTTTTGACTTGCACAGGATCAGTGTTTTTAAGTTGATTTGTATTACACTTTTGTGTGAAGAATGACTTCCTTGAAAGAGGGAAGGGAAAAAAATCAGAAGCAATTTGCCATTCATCATTGTCTTCTTTTAACATTCTAGGTTTTAATTATTAACAACTTGGACTAGTTGGTATAAAAATCGTTTTAATTTAAACAGTATAAAAGTAATGAGTATAATATCAAGATGAAAAATTTTGCCTTTGGTAATAATCCCACTCAATTCAATCAATCTTAGTTTTTTTAACATATGGCTTATAAAAGAAACTGAAAAATCACAAGATATCAGAAATTCATCAACTCTTTACATCCATTCTTTTGTGTGAAGAGATTAACTTTTTTGGCTGCAAAATCTTTTATGGTTTGATAAAGTTATAAAGCCCATTGTTCTTGCATGTAAATTTGATTAAAGTATTGGGTTCAGATTCAATGAAATGCAGATAGAGTACTATGATGCTGCAGCACACTTCAGTTCTGATGTAAAGAGAATCTTTCATCATGGAATATTGACCCATACCAATTTGAATTGTTTGGTAGTTGGACTTTTGATTCCATATAAATCAAGCAAGGTTCTATATTTGTGTTGCAGCAGTATTTTATTTTATTTAGAGTATTCCCCAATCCAAAGTTAAAGATTGATTCTTCCAAAAATTAACAACCATTTCAAAAGTTAACCTCTTTCACATCATGTTTATTCATATGGACAAACATAAAACCAAATATCTTACTACACATTTGGAAACTAATGTCATCTCTCAGTCATATCATGTTACATGCTGGAAGTACTCAAAAATGTGTAATTGCACCACATTTTTTGTTATAAGATTAAAGCTGTACTATTTATATTATATGAATTTGTGAAAGTTTTGGAAATAAGTAAGCCACTTTGTTTCAATATAAATACTTCTGCAGTTGCCTGCATTAATTTGCATAGGAAACCTAATGGATGTATCTTATGAATATATACCAAATTTGTTATAAAAGAACTGATATGAACATAATTCGTCATCTCAGAAGGAAAAGAAATTATAAAACAAAGATTAATTTTATTGTTGGTCTAAAGAAATGAATCTTATGAAAATACTATTAGAAATTTTTTATTTAAGACTTTAAATATTAAAATTGTGATAGTTAAAAATATTAAAGTCCATAATAAAAAAAAAAAATTAGCATCACCTTCGAAACAGTAACTATACCCGAAAGCTGTCTCAAGTACCTAAATGTTTTCTTTTTCATTTAATCTCATTAAACCTAAAGCATGGCAATGTTAGGTTACGTTTTCTTTTTTGTTTTATCGGAAGTAGAAGAACTATGAAGCCAATAACATCACATCAAATATTAATAGTTGGGTCCATGCTATTGAGATATAAACCTATCTTTGGCACTTCTAGTAACTTTCATATTGAATAAGAGAAGCTTTGGCAAACGTGTTTTTATTACCCTAAGCTAGACTACTAAAAAACTTGTTTTTATTTCATTTACTTTTATGCTTGTATAAAAGAATTGCCTTTTTATTCACGTTACAATAATATTAGGAATGATGTAATCATAATTAAGCCTTATAAATTATGGATAACAATGTGATCAAATTATATGAAGTGAACAACTATCTTTCTATTAGAAAAAATTATGGGATGGATCGAACTTTTTAATTTGTTTGCCCGCTTATATTCATTCATACTACTTACCGTCTATGTGGACTAAGGACGAAAGGGAAAACGTGAAATTTTTTAGATTAATTATCCAAATTGATAGATTTTAAAAAATATATAAAAATGGGTAAGTCGTGTTAAAGTGGTACAATTTTATTGTGAATAAGTTGTGACAAGATAATACGACTTTAATTCAAAGTATTTTTAGAGTTAAAATTATGTCAACACGATTTTAGTTCAAAACATTTTAATCTGAAATTGTTCCATCCTCACATAACTTTTACCAAAATTTAACTAAAATTTTGGTATGATTTTAGTTTAAGATGCACTGAACTAAAGTCGTGCCACTTTGACACGTCTTTATATTACAAATATTTTACATTAAAGTTGTGTCATCCTGACACGAATTCTTCTCAATGAAGTTGTGTCAAAGTTGCACGACTTATCCATATCTATAATTTTTTTCAAATCTATACATTTTAGTAATTTTTCAAGAAAATTACACCAGAACGGTGCTTTTGCCAAGATGGGATGGGCTAGCTCACATAACTCAACACAAAAAAACATCTTATAAGTTACTTTTCCCTCATTCTATGCTTCACGCTTCAATTCACAAAGTGCAAAACGAGCATGGTAGTAATAGCAACACAGGAATAGAGTAGAGCACGACAATAACATATGCTTTATTGTTTGAAAATCCAAATGTGAGTTTAATGCCCACAATAGAAATGAGAATGTTGATCAACGTATAAAAAAGAAGACCAATAAACTCTCTCTTAATATTTTTGGGTTAAAGGTAGTGTCAATCATTTATAAGGGTTTGACTCATATATATTGATGTTTAATCTCCCCTCGAAAGACCAACTAGTGATTTTAGAACTTATGGTTCAATCTTCTTGATGGAGGTTAAGGCAAGCATTTTAGTCTTTTTGATGAAGGTTTAGGCAAGGGTGTCATTTTATGATGCTTGGTGGCACAATTAAAGGTCATTAATGATGTACTTGTGATTAAAGATGCTTCAACTCAAGGACAACGTACCAATATGAAGGGACTCAGAATTGAGGAAGATATTCTTAGGAAATGCAAATATGAATCTAAGTTTACATTGACTGGACATGAGGATATTGAGTAACATATAAGAAAAAGTATCAATAAATTCATTGTTTAAAAGTTTTGGATTGAAGGTAGTGTCAATTTCTTATGTGAGTTTGACTCATGTATTATTAGTTGGTGTTGAATTTCTCCTTAAACGATCCATCACTTTCCTTTATAACTTATATCATTCTGTGAGTTTAGCTTGTATATTATTGGTGTTGAATTTCACTTCAAAGGACCTATCACTTACCTAAGTAACTTATTGATTCCGTCGTGCTCTCATGAGATATTTTGTCTTTTATTATAGGTGTGGAGTAGAGATGGCAAATAAACCTGTCCCCGTGGGTATTGTCTGAACTCGTTCCCGTTTTGACGGGGAATCCCCGCATTGACTGGGTATGGGTATGGGGAATCTCTGACTTTTTCAATTGGGTATGGGGATGGTTATGGGTATGTACATATCCCCGCCATAATACCCGTCCCCGCCATATCTCCGTCATCATTTAAATTATTTAAATATTCACAAATAATTAAGTAACCATATATATATATATATATATATATATATATATATATATTTCTCTATATTTTATTTCTTCTAATTATTTGGTTTGTCATGAAACTCATTCGCATCTCCAATATATTTTTCATCTTATCATAACATTTATGTAATTATGTTAAAATGATGTATGTCAATTAAATTTTTTTTATATCTCATATTTGAATATTTCTATTATTTTTTAATATTTTTATTTATTGTATATTTTCCTTTCACATGAGTCTGTTCAATACTCTCAATTTAAGTGTTTAATAGCCTAAATCTTTCATTTACTAGGTAATATAAAAAAATACTTATTTTTATTAATTTTTGTTTCATTTGAAAAACTCTTTTGTTTCGCTAAAACAATTATTTTTCAACCATTAAGTATATATGTTGATATTTGAAAAGTGTTCTTAGATGTCTAAGGTATTTTTCATCTTATCATACCCTTAATTATACATTCATTTTCCTTTGTGTTTTCTTTCAATAGTTTCTCAAATTGTTTCTAAGACATACATTCGTTAATTTTTTAATATTTTTATTTGTTGTTTATTTTCATCATGTTATTTTAGTATATTTTATCTAATTATTTTTATTTTCTAACTCATTATATCAATCATACTATAATTTTTCACTATAATTGTATAAATAACTTTTATTTACTACAATATCAAAATTTAATGTAATTGTCATGAATATTTTTTTATCACCATCCATTATATATTAGAGTTCAAAAGATACAATAATCATGTTAAATTTGTTTAATTATGTTTATTATTTGTTATTTGCGTCATTTTGATTAAGTGATGTATTATCATTTTTATTAGTGTATAAAAAAAGAGATTAATTAGAATTTAAAAAATTGAAGTAAACAAACATTTAAAATATATTTTAATTTGAATATTTGTTTTTCTTTAAATTTTTTTAAAAATATTTTTAAATTTTATCAACTAGGTTTCATTAATGTTTGCAGTTTGCAAATTTAATAAATGTTTTAGTTTTCATGAAATTTTATTTGGTATTCCAATCTAAAATGTAAACAATTATAATTTATTTCAAAGTATTTGATATCAAAGAAACAACCATCCTCCTAATATTGAATATTTGATAATATTATGTTTCCTTTACCATAATTTTTTATTATTTTATAAAAATTAATTAAAATTTATATTGAAGTTAGTAAGGAAACAGGTACGGATATGGGTACAAGATTATACCTGTTACCCGGTGGAAATGGGGATGGGATAAAACTTTGATACCCGTTGGGTTTGGGTATGAGTATGTGGATAAATTCTTTTTACGGAAATGGGTATGGGATAGTGAAACCTGTCCCCACCCCGCCCCGTTGTCATCCCTAATGTGGAGTAGGGACAAGGAAGATTATTAAAACTCTAAGTGATTTTAATAACACAAGTAGGAGATTTTGAAGGCACAAAAAATTATTTTTTAAATTTGGAATTATAACACCAAAATTTCACAAGTAAATTTGTGGTGTAATTAGGGGACTAGAACAATAAGTTGTAATTTTATCAAGTGTGGAAAGACTCACCATAATTTACAACTTATCCCAATTGAAATGTGACCTGTTTACCTCATCCTTTACAACATTAATCTTTCTAATATTATATTATTACGTAGTACTATATCTACGTTGAGTATGAATAAATATTTTCATCCATCATTTCATTAATATCTCATTAATATCACACAAATGTAGGTTAAATTTTACGGTTATTTTTTTCATAATATATTATTTATTTATTTATTTAGAGTAAATAGTAAATAATTCTTTAAGATTTTTTTTTTGTAACTGCAATACTTGAAAATATCGTTATTTTTATAAGATATTCATATTTAAAAATAAAAATTATAACAAAAACTTTTTAATTATTTTCAATTTTTTATAATTAATATGGACAGCTTATAAGTTCACTCGCTAGTATACAAAATAAACCAAATTTATTACTCCACAAGTTTTATGAGAGTTATTTCTTCGACTTTATTATAAACAAACCAAATACAAAATATGTCAAGAGAGGAGTTTGATTTGTATGATGTCACATTGCAATTACATATATTAATGCAAATGCATATAAACTATTTTTTTTTTAATTATATATATTACAATTGATATGACTCTTGCCTTGTTTCCTGTTTATTAGTAATCCATATTTATATTATTGATGTTATTTCTGTGATTGTAATGAATGAAGACAGAAAAATGTGATAAAAGACAATGACGGAAGCTATGAAACATTAGTTATAGCATCTATCATGTATCTTTCATGGACCCAACATTAAAATTCCATTGTTTGCAATATAAGTGGAAACCAGATTATTAATTAAAATTAATAAACTACTTTTTAATTATGGTAATAGTTCAATTTGTCTCTGCAGTTCAATTTTTATAAACAAAAAACGTTGAATTAAATGATAAAGGCATGTTTATAATATAATATCTTTATACAGTTGTGTTATGCATTTTTACTACTACGTGAATCATTTATAAATGTATTTGTAATTTGTAATCAGATCCTAATTTTGAAGCCCATGATATTTAAAAAAAAAACAACTAACTATACGATTTATTTCAGTTTACACTAATTTAATGGAAATTTATCACCATGAACATTCTAAAGGGCAAGGACCATTACTTTTCAAAGCCAAAATTCTTTAGGTACTTTCTATTCAACATTGGGATAAAGAAATTTATAAATTTTCAAAACTTTTTCTACAAATTCACTTCTCATATATTCATGATATAATACTTTTTACTTTCCACACCGTATCTCCTCTTCATTTTTTTTTCAAAAAGTGATTTTTCCAAAATTTTCAAAATGGTTTAGTAATTTTGGGCCTATTACAAGGTTATTACCGCAAGGAAGCTGGTTGTTCGTGCACTTCCCTGTTTTTCTTCCTCCACCCCATAAAGGTTGTACTTGCCCAAATACCTTTCATTAAAAATATAATAAAAGTTCCTGCACCTTTCTTATTTTTAATGTGTTTCAAATTGAATATTTTGAAAGATATTTTCAAATTCGAAAAATGTCTTCTGAAATATCCAATTTAAAATAAATAAAAAAATAGAATTTCAAAAGTTACTTTGGATCTAAAATTATTTTTCAAAACACTTATTTGGAAAAAAAAAAATATTCCGAAATATTCAATCTAAAATATAAAAAAATTCAAAAATATTTATTTTAGAAATTATTTCCAAATTCAGAAATACCTTCTGGAATACTTTTTTTTTTTTGTATTCTGGAATGATATATTTGATAAAAAAAATTATGAAAGAATTAAGTGGTCTCAATGATGATCTATACTAAATAAAGAAGCTTAATTTTTAAAAGAAAACAAAAAATAATGACAGTTATAGCCGATTCAACATAGTCTTTGTACTTGAAGATAAAAAAAAATTCTCATAAAAAATCCAAATAACTATTTGCAAAACGTAATGAATATAATTATTATAATATATTGACTAATAGAAAATTATTACATGCCAATCTTATTTTCAAGTTTTAAAGAGTTTTAAAATCAGAGTCAAGTTTAGATATAAGAAAAATCAACTAACTGAGAAAAAAAAAACTACAAAGACAAAGAATAGATTTTCATTTTTGCAAAGAAGTTGTCCAAACAGTGTTACAAGGAAATTAACAACACTGCCAAAAATTAAAGTTTCAACATTTCCAAAAAAAAAACTCCAACCCAAGATAAACGGTTGGCTAACAATAATAAATTATAACGTCATTTTTAAGATTATAGTAAAGAGAAATTTGCAAAACACATTTTTATTTTAGTCCAACAATCAATTTTGTCCAAATAATTTAAAATTATCGAACAAATATTGATAAAAAACATAATAGACCGACTTTTTTTAAAGGAAACTTTATTTTTAAATCAATGAGAAGGAAAGAATAAAAAATATATTACGGATAAAATAATATTTATTCTTTAGTTTGATGAAAAAATTTAAACTTTATTTTTGGTTTCTTTTGATTTAAACGTGTTTAAAATTTAAAAAAATACAGTAATTGAAAAAATAGTCATAATTCTTTTTTCTTTAAAAGGCAAAACATAAAAATAAAAATAAAAAACACAATCATCTCTCTTGCATAAGCACAATACAACCATGTTGGCTAAACTCCTGAAAAAATACCCTTTTCTCCATCAGAATAGTGACATCGCAACCTAGTTCTAACCTAAGAGATTAAAGACATAAGTTACTTGATAAAGCATGAGTCTGTGAAAGTGGCAACATTTGACATTTTTGAGTGTTGGAGATCTGTGTTTTATATACCCTCAGTTTTCTATGCCTTTCTATTACGAGAACATTGACCAAGGCAGCATTCAACAATTTTCTTAATTTGAGAGTATAATGCTTTTTACATCTACCAAAAAGTTCTGATAACAGTTGAAAAAAAGTAAATTCTACATCTTCTCACTGATCTTGAGGATGAACAACATAAATTGCTCAAATTTTCTGAAATTAGGAAAAGAAACCGAGAAAATGAATTGGCAAAAAAGAAAAGGGTAAAAGTGATTGAGAAACACAACCTGTGTTGGTTATAAGGTTGCCTTTTAGTTCCCAGAATCCCATATTGGCAGAAAAACATGATTGAATGCAGTGTCGATGAGAATTTCATGTGCCTGAAGACTCAAGTGAGAAAGAAACTTCATCAACGCTGCACTCAATGATGTTTCTCTAATATGGGGACTTTCCAAAGCTATTGGAGATCCATTTTATGTTCTTTTACCAATTTATAGCATCTTTTTATGTTATATATAACATGAATTTCGTTGGTAAAACTTAACATAGACAGTGTTCAATGTAGTACAAGAACCATTTTGTACTTTCTATTGATCACTAATGCTCTTTTATCTCTCATTGTACTCATATTTGCTAATTTAGCATCAGGGAAACTCTCGTACTGGTCAATTGTACTAGAATCAACTCTTGTACTACATTCAAAATAATATAGTTATTTATCACATGATTTGGCAACAGTTATATATTATTTCTCAATCCCACTTAATATTCTTTTCTGTGAGTCTGTGCTGGATCAAGAAGATATATTATATTATATTATATATATATATATATAAATAATTTTAGACATCATTTTTAATAATAAAAACTTAGAGATATTGAGTTTATTGCAGTAATGGTGTTGTAATTTTTTTTACAACACTCTAAAGCTATCACCATGGTCGGTTATGATATATTACTCATGATTTTTTTTTATAAGAGGGTTTTATTGGGAAAAATTTATGTACGTATGACTTTGGTTTTAATTTATATAAGAATTCACACCACTTTTAATTTAAAACATCTAGAGATTAAAGTTTATGAGTTTTTTTTGTTATATAGTATTTAACTTTGTTATTTTCACCAAATATAGGACATAGACTTACACTTAGATTATTTTCAACCGTTTGCGTATTAATTTTTATGAATAATATTTTTAAGTTATAAAAAGTATAGTAGTAAATTTGGACCTATTTATTTTTTTTGGATTTGACAATTCTAAATTTGTTGTTGAAAATTCAACTATTGACTCAAACTCACATTATGTAGGAATGAGAAAATTAAACAAAAAAATTTATAAACTCATTATAAGTTTTTGAAATGAAGGTGACATAGTCTCGTATATTATCACCCGACCGTTCTTAGGGTAAGTCCCCTTCGCGTCTAGGACTGGATCAAGTCCAAAGACTAGGACCTCCTGCTACTCCTCACGACATAATCCATTCTACTCTATCTGAGTGT
>Ga0214543_1007871_pt1 | contig 17899 bp, 9 predicted proteins | sample CNSS2metaG_FD_160094 | JGI IMG/M metagenome (GOLD analysis project Ga0214543, IMG submission 160094) | Root nodule microbial communities from cowpea collected in UCLA plant growth center, Los Angeles, California, USA - CNSS2 | ecosystem: Host-associated > Plants > Roots > Nodule | place: USA... | reverse complement strand
TACGAGATTCAAAGATAAAAGACATAGATGAATTAAAACCTCAACAATAATAAAAAGAACAAAGAAATTAATTCATTCTAACCTCAAAATCCATAATGAAATTACAATGGAATCAACCCAAGAAGTTCAACAATCCATGGAATACAAAAGAAGAATAGATAGAAGAAAAGAGAGAGAAAGAAAATGAAATTAGGCACCCCTAAGGGTTCCAAAACTCCGAAGTCCCGAGCTTTTTCTTCTGCTTCTCCCTTGGTCTCTTTATATAGGAATTGGACTAGGCTTTTCTGTTGCTAAAATCTCTCAAATATCTTTTAAAATAAAGATAAAGATAAATATTTAAAAAAATATTTGGAGAGATATAGACTATTTGACAAATATAATTGGTTGATAATATCAATATCTAATATAATTAAATTAATTAATTAATTAAAGATATATGATAAATTATCACCAATTAGTATTTGTATAAATTTTCCAAATCAACCCTTTGCAATCTCCTTAAATTATCTTCTAAATAATCCAATATCTTCAAGATATATTTGTTTGTTGTGGAACTAAAAAGATTCAAGAAGATCTTGTCATATTTAAAAAGATTTGGTAGTTATTATCTTTCAATATTTTATGATATAATTAAATAAGATAATTATTTAAAAATATCAAATAAAATATCTAAAGATATATTTTTTCCAAATTATCTTCTATCATAAAGATAAAGAAAACCGCAAGGTCCAATTTTTTTGTTCCTCTCTTCTTGGTTTAGCCAAACTTATTCACTTTTCAAGCTTTTCTTGCCGTCTTCATGCAATGCTTGGCTTGGATTTTTGTGCTTTTGATAATTTCTTATTCTTGGATTTATCTTTAAGGTGTCATGAAGCTTTAATCAATTTATTTCCACACCTCCATGAGCTCAACATAGCTGCAGCTGCACTAACACACCTCAAAATATCCAAAGAACATTTATGCAACTAAAAAGCTATTTTTAACATGTTTTTGTATCTCATGTTCAATAAACCCAATTATAGGAAATCCCAATTAAATCAATCTTTAAGCACAAAAATTCAATTAAATACCAAGAATTAAACATTAAATGAGGGCAAAAATACGCACTCATCACTCCCGAAGGCCCAAAAACCATTTGAAAATCATTGCTCTGATACCAAATGTAACATCTCGGCCGAAGTCCACATAACAATACACTAAAACGAAGTTAAGAAAAACACATAACCCTATACAAGATACACACTCAAGCTGGTCTTAGGGATTCCAATGCTTCCACGAACCTGCCCGCTCGTGGTCCAACTCTTCGAACCTCCTCGCTCGTAGTTCAACTCTACGGACCTCCCCGCCTGTAGTCCAACACGCGTGGTCCATCCAGCTACGAACCTCCCCGTTCGCAACAACTCTCAAGTGTGAGCACGGAACATATGACCCTCCCGACTTGTATCCTCACACGAGAATATCGTTAATATGAACCTCCTCATTCATATTAATCACGCATTCCAACACCAATCACGAACCTACCCGTTCGTGATACAGTCAAGCATATCCTAGACCAGACCCAACATAACAAGCCATGCAACACATCATAAACGCACCTTGCCACTTGCATTATCGCCTGGTGCAACTTACGCGCCACCAGGCGAAATAGTAGTGTAGACTGCTTGGCAATTCCACAACACCATCAGGCGCCACAACACAGGGCTTCCCTATTTCTTGCTATCACTTGGCGGTTCACTCTGCACCACTAGGCGCTACATCAATAATGTGCACTACTAGTTTTAGGTACTCTAATTCAATTCCTAGCATCTAACAATTCAATTCTCAATTATCCAGAAACCAAAATACGCATTCATATACTTCATATACTCAATTTTACATCATAACTCATATGCATCATTCAAGTATAAGCACACATCTATCCCTTTATAAATTCATATAAAACCATCAAAATAAAGTGTTATACCCAACACAATCCTGGACAACCAAACAATATACAACCTAGGAAGAACACATAACCATTGCCCCAAAATATCTCACGAACAATAAAATAGTAATAATGATAATAATAAAAATAAGAACAACAACAATAATGATAATAATAATAATAAAAATAATAATAGTGAAAATAATAATAAAATAAAATAAAATGAAACAATAATAATAAAATAATAACACTAATAAGATAAAAGAATAAAAAAAAATAATAAAGTAAAACAATAATGATAATAAAATCACAAATAAAATAAAAAATGATAATAATAATAACAATAATAATAAAATAATAGTAAAATAAAAAAATAATATAAAAATAAAAATAAAAATAATAATAAGAATAATCTATAACAATATATAAAGGGGATTCCCCTTTTTGTGTCCACTTTTCAAAATACCGATTTTAACCTTTAAATATAATAATTTATTAAATTTTTAAAAATTGATCGTTACTTTTACAAACTTTTTATAAAATCATACGTCTCTGTTTCTTCTCTTCTTCTTTGTTTATCAATGGTTATTTTTTTATCTGTTCTGATATATTTCACTTTATATTTTTTTTTAACTTAATAACATTATAATATTATCACCTACTAATATAATATCATGTATATTTAAAAACTGCATACACACAGGCGCGATAGCGCCTGTGTTACTCTAGTAATAGTAATAGTAATAATAATAATAATAGTAAAATAAAATAATAAGAATAATAATAACAATAGTAATAATAATAATATAAATAATAATAATACTAATAGTAATAATTATAATAAAAATAATAATAATAATAATAATAAGTGTTCCACATTTAGAAGAAAAACTATAAACATCACGACAAGTAAAAAAATAATAATCATAATAATCACAGTAGTGATGGAGTCATATAGAGAACTCAATACAACGGAAACCACAAGCACATATATATTCTCTCTAAAACCACATACAACAAACATCAAGAGGTTAAACGATAAAAGAATTTGGTTCATGAGAAGACTTTCATGCATCAATATATAACGCAAATGCATATAATATCATTAAAACAAGAAATGACAACTCCCCTAACCTAGATTCCTTGCTTCCAATTGCAAGTTATGATCCTTGATGATTAACACAACTCCCATTTCCTGACCCTTTTACTTTTCCACGTTCAATATCTCCCAATTCCCTCTTAGCTCTCTCTTTTCAGTGCAATTTGATTGAATGTATCCAAAGGTCTCTACCTCACCCTTAACTCACTGTTATTCTCCCCTCACAACCTTAATTTTAATGGCTTTAATGATTAAAACGAAATTATCATTAACAAAGAGCTTAATGATCATAACTCACTGTTATTCTCCCCTCACAACCTTAATTTTAATGGCTTTAATGATTAAAACGAAATTATCATTAACAAAGAGCTTAATGATCATTGAATTACTATTTTGTGATGGTTTTCCAGCCCTCTTGACTTCCCCTTTTGACGGCTAGGGTTTATGACCTTTCCCATTCATGCCAAAATTAATTTTAGCAAAAAGAAAGCCTAATTCATGTTTAACAAGGTTTGAACACACAATCATTCAATTACAGAACAATTGTACAATCAATTCAACCAATTCATGTTTCGTGATAATTCTTATAAATCTAGGATTTTATAATCACTCATCATGATCAAACATATCATTAAAAATAATAAACTATTAAAATAATATACAACTAACATACATAGGACTTGAACCCAAATTCTCTCACATAACTAAGTAATCTTAACCACTAAAGCTAATATTATTCCACATCATAAACCCCAACATTAAATGCCATAAAGGTTCCTACTACCTGCATTTATTAAATAATTTATTTATTTAATTATTTAAAATTTTCAAGTCTTACACCAATTGTATTAGAGTGAACGAGCAAAGAAGGGTGAGGATTGGTGGTTGATTCTGGCTAGTTATATGGTCATGAATGATGATGAAGGGTTCTGTTCCAAGTGCAGGCTGCAGGAGTAGGAATATGAGGATGATTGGTTTGGGTGAAGGTGAATGAATGAAGGAATGGAAAGGATGATGGTGATATAACTTTGTTAAAGGTTGGAGGTACGATGGAGGCGTGAAGATTCTGTCAAGGGTGATAGTGGTTTCAATTAAAACAATATTGTGATTCAATGCAGTAATGCACACAACAGATTCAATATGAGTCAAATAAATGACACGCAAAGCTCGATATACAACTACATTGTGTTTGTTTTCAAGCACAACGGAACTGCATCACATTCACCACAAACATTCAACCATTCAGATGGAGTACTTACCTTTTGCAGTCCCTATCAGTTGTGTTGATGGTTTCACGTCTTAGACAATTCCTTCCTCCCCTCGACTCACTTCCTTTCTCTGTTTTTTTTTCTTTCTCTATTTTTTTTCTCCTTGATGTATAGTTGGCTATCTCCAATTTTTTTATCTAATTCCAGTTTTTCATGAACTCTGCTCCCCTCCTCGCTCCTCTTTTTCCCTTTGATTTTGTTCTCTCTGTCGTGTATCATGAACTCCCCAGGAAGATGCAAAGAAAATCCAACTTAAAATCCCTTATCCTTCTTGTATTTCTTGAGTCGTGTGAGGAGAAGCCAGAGGAAAGGGCGATTGTTTCCTGCAACTTAGCCACCCTATTTCCTATCCACCACAGACACCAATTTTTCATTTTTGTATACTAATTAATAGCAAATCAAGCTAATGCATGGAGTCAAGCACCATGGGAAAAGGCCTAAGCCTAGTTAAATTTTAGACAATGGATCTTTGCATCTTCTTTCTCTTATTATTTTTTAATCTGTTTTCCGTTTTTTTTTCTTTTTCTTAAATAATAAAGAGTAAAAATAAATATGAAGAAAAATGTAAATAAAATAAAAATAAATAAAATAAGAATAAAAATGAAATAAATAAAATAAAAGTAAAATAAGATGAAATGACAAAAAAAATAAAAGTAAAATAAGATAAGAAGAAAAAAAATAAAAAAAAACAAAAGTAAATAATAATAATAAAAAATATACATTATAACCCAGACAAAATTGGGTGTTGACAAGACCCATCTGCTCTAGTTCAAAATCATACGCTACAACCTTAGGCAAAAATGCAATGCCAAAAGAAACCTAGACTACTTGGCCCAAGACCCAAAAGGAAAATCTTACACTACTAGAACCATAATAGAACGCCCAAAATAAAGTTAATTTAAAAAGAACTCATTGATGACCTAAAATGATAGGAGCTTGGGCCCATCTTCCACAAATGATTCCAACTCCTATTGAGTGTGCTTGGCCATATCTAGGGGGTATGCCAAAACATATAGTATGTTCGTACTGTAGTCAAAACATGAAATTGCAGAGATTCTAATTCCACTAGATAAAATTGGTGTTGTCATGTTCTAGATTTCTACTGCCATATGGTTTTATGCATACTTTCATCTAATTTTAGCAGCATTCATGGTTTCCACTCATTCATCTTCATTTTAGAGTACTTTAGATCATCTTTGCATCCATATTTCATCTTAATCTGTTTAATTTAAGTTCTCATTCATATGAACATTTTTTCCTTATTTTAATTTTCATATTTTTGTGTGGAGGAAACCTAATTACATAAGTCAAGCACAAAGTAATGAAATATGTGCACCAGCAAGGAACTCGTTCAAAATGTGTGATGCAAGTTGCCACCTAATACCTTTGTGGTTGTCCTATGATGCTTACTCATGATTTTGAACATGGAATAATAACAAATTGTGATTGTAAAATTGAAACCACATAAATCATTTGGAATAAAAAAATGCATGAACCATATTTCCAAATCAAAAATAGACAAAATAATGAACCTCATTAAACCTAAATTGCAATGAACCCTACAACCACAAAGGGAAAATCCATACTCACCTCATATGGACCAAATCATTTATCCAAAACTATCACACATCCTAAATGGAAGAAATATGGTAACCCAAAAACCCTAAACCCAAATATCACATATCCACACAATAAAAACTAAATCAATCACCAAACCTTTAACCCAATAAAAGAACGAAAACGTACCACCTTCAATTGGAACCAACACACCATAAAAACATGATCACAACGAACAAGAGACAGAATTGTAAACAACATACCACCTTCAATTGAAAGGCACGCCAAGATGGAACGAGAAGAAACAATGGTAGAGTTTCCCTAAACCTAGAATACTTCAAAGTGGGTGGCACAAGATAGTTTGAAGGCACACAAGAGAGGAGTTTGTCCTAAATGCAATATGTTAAAGATGGAAATAACACAGAGGTGGGAGGAGGGCAAAACTTATAGAGGTTTCAAAGAAGGGACATGGGAGACGAGTTTCTTCCTAATTGCAATATGTGAAAAAAAATGTTTGAACCCTTACCCTTTAGCTTCCACTATGGAATAAAAAATTCAGTTTAAAAAAAAAACAAATTAATGCCATGTAATGTGCCACCTCAGGTTGTCAAAAGTTGTAACTCCAAAATATTGTCAAAATATCAGTTTCATGTTATATATTATATCATGGATTTTATTTATTCAACCTATTATCTTCTCGTTCCAAGATACTTGAAAGAAATTCTAAGATATTGGGTTTTTTCTTACCTAAATGGGTTGTCTTGTACACAAATTACAAAAATGGGAAGGTTTAAAAATAATTAGCAAGTCTAGGGTAAGTTATGTTCAACTAACACAACTTCAACATTCATTGTATACAAGTTATAAGCTTCAAAGATGACTTTAAATTTAAATTTTCAAAGTCAAAAGTCGTGTGGAAAGAGCATGCCTTCTACTACAAAAGTCGTAAGCCACGAAAGCAACTTTCATTTATTATTATTATTTTAAAATTAAAAGTTGTGCTCTAGATGCACTACTTCTCCTTAAATTTTTTTAAATTGAAGTTGTTCCTTTAGTTAACGACTAGTACTTAAATAGAAAAAACCTCTAACCGTAGTATCTTCCAAATAAGATCCTTACACATATGCTCATCTCTCTCGCACCCAATTCACCTACTCATTCCCTATAACACTGAGCCCTAAGTTATTCCTTCGCATTTTCTTCTACTCAAATGCTTATGCAAAATTTGAACACTCCAAAGCGTGCTTCTTAGTCAAAGCAAACACATACACCCTCTCTCAATATTTCAATGCTTCCTTGACGTTGTTGACAACCTTGCCAAATCTGACATCTTGTTCAATGAGTATTGTGTCAACCTCAAAGACGGTTGCTAAATGTAACCTTCATTTAAAACACCACATTCCAGCATCCATACTTGTACGCATTCATCAATGGGATCTAGATTTTTCCAATGCCCTATTATCTCTTGGAGTGATAAACAAAATGGTATACTAGTGGTTAGAGACTATGTAATCATCATCTCAATCCCATATAATCATAATAGAATTCATGTTCTTATAAAATGACTTTAGTGGAAAATTTCTAAAATGAAAATTGTGACCAAAGAGCACGACTTTAGTGTTGAATCATTTACACGGGAGTCGTGCAAACAGAACATGACTTATAATTTCCACAAATAAATTGAAATTTATTCTCCTCACTCACGATTTTAGTTTAATAAACAAAAGTCATGCATCAAGAACACAAATTCTAATTAAAAAAAATGAAAGTTGTTTTCATTGCTCACAACTTTAGTAGTTGAAAAGGTGTGCTCTTTACACATGACTTTTGACTTTGAAAATTGAAACTCATTTGAAAGAAGATTGTGTTGCCAAGTTTCCAAAGTTCTCAAAATAGTATAAAGCTCTTTTTCATAAATGGAATAGTTGATGTGACTCGTTCAACCTCTCATTGAAGTAGGTTATGGGGTGTTCCTCTTGGAGAAGCACGACCTCATCACCTATATTGGAGGCATCACACTCAACCTCAAATTTCTTGGAGAAGTTGAAAAGGACTATAAATGATGCATTGATAATTTTTTGTTTTAAAGTTGCAAAGCCCTTTGCTTGATCATTGTCCCATTTGAAGTCCACGCCCTTCTTCACCAACTCATTTAAGGGTATGACTATGGTACTAAAATCCTTGATAAACCTCCTATAGAAACTAGCCAACCCATGAAAGCTTCTCACTTCACTCATGGATTTTGGGGTTGGTCAATCTCTTATTGTCACCACTTTCTCTTAATCCACACGAACTCCTTTGGAGTTCACCATAAACCCTAGGAAGATCACACGATCCATCCCAAAAAAATGCATTTTTCTTTGTTAGCATACAAGGACTCCTTCCTTAGGGTCTCCAGTACAATCCTTAAATGACGCATGTGCTCTTCCCTAAACAAACTATAGATGTGGATGTAATCAAAGTATACCACTACAAAATTGAATATGAACTCTATAAGCATATGATGCATGTGCCTCATGAATGTATTAGGTGCATTGGTCAAGCCAAAAGGCATGACTAACTACTCATACAATCCAAACTTAATCTTGAAGGCGGTTTTCCATTCATATCCCTCTTTAATCCTCATTTGATTATACCCATTTTTCAAGTCTATTTTGGAGAATATGATAGTACCATGTAACTCATCAAACAAGTAATCTAATCTTGGAATGTGATGCCTATACTTAATTGTGATGTTGTTGATGACCCTACAATATATGCACATCCTCCTACTCCCATTCTTTTTAGAGAAAAGAATCACATGCACTGCACAAGGACTCGTGCTAGGTTGCACCCACTCTTTTTTCCTTAGCTTTACCACTTGTTTTTGGATTTCTCTAGCCACTTCAGGATTGGTCCTATAGATCGGCTGATAAGTTCATATTTATGCCTTCATTTAACCTTTATTTTAGGTTTCTTAATTAGATTTTTTGTTGTTTTAATTAGGATTTATTCTAATATCGCTAAATGAGCTTGAGATATAAAATATGTTAAAAGTAACTTTTCAATTGTATAAATTTTCTATAAATATTAGGTTAAATTACTATTTTTGTCCCTCTATTTGTCAAGTAATATTAGTTTGGTCCTCAAGTTTTCATTGTCTCAATTTGGTCCTCATTTTCTTAAAAATGATTGAATTTGGTCCTTGTCGTTAATTTTGACCAGACAGTGTTAAAGTCAAAGCCACGTGTCAATTTCTGGTTTTTTTATTTTTTATTTTTATTTGTTTTTGGTTTAATTACTCGGATTGTACCCACTTTGGTACAAGTGTGTCAATCTGTTACTCACTTTTAAAAAAGTGTCAATTGCATCCAAACTTTTGAAAAAGTGCTTCAATTAGGTCCCTTTTAGACGGAGTTGACTAACGTCATTAGTCAACGTGCCACGTGTCAATCTGTGGTTTTTTTGATTTTTTAAAATTTTTTAAAATGTTTTTTTTTTATTTTTTGAAAAAAAAAATGCCATGTGTCAGGTCCCTGTGTGTGACACGTGGCATTGTTAGTGCCACGTGTCAATGTCACTCTCAGATGTCATTGTGTTGATTTCGATTTAATCCTCATATATGTCTTTTTGTTTCAATTTAGTACTTACTTATGTGTATCTAATTCAATCTTGACCTATTTTTTTTTAATAATTAAAATCCATTTTTTATAAAATTAAAAGTAATTAAGTATAAAAGTTTAACAAAAATTAAGTATTTGATATTTATATTAAAATTTAGTGGTAAAAGTCATTTTATTAAGTCATTTTTAATAAATAAAAAAATTAGTGTAACATTAAGACAAAAAGAAATTTTGGTTTAAAATTAGTAAGAAACAATATTGTTCTATTTTGGAAAAAAAAAATTAACAAAACATGAGTACTTAATAAAAAAGTAATTAATAAAGTAATATGTTAAAAAGTCATTTTTAATAAAAAAAAATATTAGTAAAACATTTTATACAAATAATAAATTTAGTCTAAAAAATATTAGTAAAAAAAGATAGATATTAGTACTTAATTTTGCAAAAATATTTATACTTAATTAGTTTTAATCTTAAAAAAATGGATTACCAAAATATTTTTCTTAGTAAAAAAAATTGGGACAAAATTGAATAAGATACACATAAGTGGGTACCAAATTGAAACAAAAAGACATATATAGGGACTAAATCGAAATCAACACAATAGCATCGGATAGTGACACTGACACGTGACATTGCAATGCCACGTGTCACTGACAATGCCATGTGTCACACACAAGGAACTGACACGTGGCATTTTAATTTTTTTTTTCAAAAAAATTTTAAAAAAAATTAAATTTTTTTAAAAAACAAAAAAAAAATAAAAATAAACCACAGATTGACACGTGGCATGTTGACTAACGGCGTTAGTCAATTCTGTCTGAAAGGGACCTAATTGAAGCACTTTTTCAAAAGTTGGGATGCAATTGACACTTTTTTAAAAGTGGGTACCAGATTGACACACCTGTACCAAAGTGGGTATCATCCAAGTAATTAAACCATTTTTTTTAATTTTAAATTTTTTTTAAATTTTTTACACGTGTCACTTCGCAGTTGCGCCACGTGTCAAAATAACTCAATTTGGTTCCTATATTTGTTTTTAGTTTCCATTTAGACCCAATTTTTGAAAAAAGAAGCAATATTGTTCCTCCTTAAATTGACACTCAATTTAATTTTTTTATAAATCTTATGATGATATTCTTAATAAAATTGACATTAATTTTTGTAAAAAAGAAGCAATATTGTCCCTCCTTAAATTGACACTCAATTTAATTTTTTTATAAATCTTATGATGATATTCTTAATAAAATTGATATTTTTATTAAATATTTGTAGAAATATTTTTAAACAATTTTTTTTAGTTTTATTATTAAACAAAAAGTTTAATTACTCGGATGATACCCACTTTGTCATCATATATAAAGGCAACAAGTGTATCATATTATACGAACTTAGTGAAGATTAAAAATCAAATAACTTGTCACACATAAGTTTAGGAACTAAATTTCAAATTCAAAACAAAACCAAAGTCTAATGTTTTGTATAGAATTTAAAGTTAATTTAAAATATTTAATAAAAACGTTAATTTTAGTAAGAATATCACCATAAAATTTATAAAAAAGTAAATTAGGTGTCAATTTAAGGAGGGACGATATTACTTTATTTTTATAAAAATTGGGACTAAATTGAAACTAAAAACAAATATAGGGACCAAATTGAGTCATTTTGACATGTGGCACAATTGTGAAGTGACACGTGTAAAAAATAGAAAAATAAATAAATAAATAAATAAACTAAAAATTGACACGTGGCGTTGACTTTAACATCGTCTGGTCAAACTAACAATAAGGACTAAATTGAATCATTTTTAAGAAAATGAGGACCAATTTGAGACAACGAAATTTTTGAGGGCCAAACTGATATTACTTGATAAATAGAGGGATCAAAAGAATAATTTAACCTAAATATTATAAGGTGTTTTGATTGAGTTAAAAGCTAAGTTTAAGCTCATGGATTAGTTAAGCTACAAGAAATCAAGTCAAGCATTACATGAAAAAGGCAAATAAAAGCCTAAAAAGTGAATAAATGGTCTAAAAACCAAATTGGTTGAGTCAAACTAAATTTGGCTAAGATAGGAAGAGGGAATAGGCAACGAAAATTAAACCTTCTAGTTTTCTCTATTTTTTTCACAAAAAGGCTTTGATAATGCAAAAATATTAATGATAAAAGATAATTTGGAACAAATATATCTTTAGAAATTTTATTTGATACTTTTAAATAATTATATAAATTAATTATATCATATATATAAAAAGATAATAAGTATCATATCCTTTTAAACCTAACAAGGACTCTTTGCTTGTAAATACTAGATTAGGATTTTATTTTGGTCTTTGTATTTTGGACCTAGTAGAATAGGGCTTTCTTTGGGCCATGTATTGGGCCTTAGAGGAAATTGGGCTTTAGAAGTAATTTTGGACCAAAAAGAGGAATTGGGCCAAATGGGCCGAGAGTAGTGCATATACTCTAGAGAAGCCTAGAAGCTTCTCAAACTTGCTCTCCAAGGATGAAAGTTAGCTTCCCATGGCATGACAAGTGTGACTTGCTTAGGTGGCAAGTCACACCTCCCACATGCTCCTTTTTGGCTCCAAAATTCAACTTTCTAGACTCCTTTTTCCCTCTACTTTTTGGAGACTCCTTGGTCTCATTTTAGCCTATTAATAGAAGGCTATGGACATGTATTTTTCAGCTTGAAATTGAGTAATGAATTGCTGCCCAAATTTGTGCACAAATCTCTTTTGAGCTCACCTTAGAGTAAACTCTTCTCTAGTTTACTCTAGTCTTCTTCCTTAGGAGTTGGCCTCACCTCTTTTAAGAATCCTTTCACCTACACCAAACCAAACACCTTAAGCTTCTTTCCTTCATGCTTCCGCATCCAACACCATCTATGGAGTCTTCATTCTTAATGCAAGCTTCAATGGAGACAAGAAGAAGCCATCATGTGGTATTATGAGCCTTGGTTGCTCTCAGTTTTAGTGAGTTAAGTGTTTCTTCTCCATTTTTCTTTCAATTTCGTGTTGTTCATCTCTTGTTCTACTTGTCTTGCTATTTTTGTTTCTTTTATTTTAAGTATTCATGTCTTTTTACTTTGGTTCATCTTCATTTGCTTCATCTTGAACCATCCTTGTGTGCTTTAGGTGTTCTATTTGATTTCTACTATTTACTTTTCATTTTAATTGAGTATTTGTTGTTTTTGTTCAATTCATTCTCTTGTTCTTGAGTTTATTTTGATTTTAAGATCTATATGTTTTGTCTAGAGTCATGTTTAGTCCATATATGTCATTAATTCCTTGTTTAGCTTTTAATTTGCTTTGAATTTGTTGGTGATGTGCTGCTGAATTCTGTTTCAGATTTAAGTGTAGTTTTTAATCCTTAAAAATTAACACTCTCTTCTCCCTTTGAGCCTTGGAAATGAACCTTCACATCTAGATAACCTTAGTTATCTTAATGTCCAGTGGGAATTTTCCTTGTGCTTGCTTAACATCACCATAAACCATACTAAATTTCCTTTCAATTAATTATGCTTTGGTGCTTTTTCATTTCTGTTTTTGAGTTCAAATTGCTATTTAGATCTTAGCAATGTCTTAGAGTCAATTTCCATTGTGTTTTATGATCTTCTTTTGATTCCTTTAAGTTTCCTTCTTCTTTGTGTTTTTTGTTTCCATTAAAATGCAAATGATCAAGTATAGTTGATGTGACCCTAACAAGCCTATCGTAACCGGAATTACGACGGGACGGCGAATCAAAAAAGAAAACGGGTTTAAAAAAGAGATTTGGGAGTCGCCACCATAGTTATTATGGAAAATTATGGAAAACCATAAAAATAAGACAAGTCTACGAAAAACCAGATTTTGGATCCGAGAGTCGGTTACGCGTAGGGAAGGTGTTAGCACCCTACGACGCCCGCCCGAGGGCGATACCTTTAATTAAAAATGCAAAGTCAATGTGGTTTTCAAGTTGTTAATTTTCCCCAAAAATAATAAGACAAAAAATGATAATAAGAAAAAAAAAATATTTTTTTAAATTTTTTGGGCCCGACAAGGATTGACCTTGGTCCTACGTATTCTCATTAAAAATGAGAAATCAGGGTTATGTAGTTCTTTAAAAAGATATTTGGGCAACAATTGAGAAAATGATTTGATTTTTTGGAGGTGAACCTGACAAGGACTGGCCTTGCTTCTACATATCTCACGGTGGAGAATCAAGGATCACGTAGTTCTTAAAAAAGACTTTTTGCTTGAAAATGTTGATATTTTTGTATTTTGAAAATTTTATATTTTTTTGTATTTTTGAATTACATGAAAATATGTGTCACACGACGCGAGCGGTCGGATAGACACTAAAAGAGAAAGAAAAATATTTTGGTATTTTTAGAAAATAAGTGTCACACGGTGCGAGCGACCGGACAAACACAATGAAGAGAAAAAAAAAATTCTTTAGTATTTTTAGATTATTTTGAAGAAAGTGTCACACAACGCGAGCGACCGGACAGACACAATAAAACTTTAAAAGAACATTTTTTTGATTTTTCTATATTTGTAATTTTTATAATTTTCAAATATTTTGTTTCCTTTTTAATAAATAAATAAATAAATAAATAAAAGAGTAAATTATTTAAGAAGGATAAAAGTGGAAAATAAAATATGGGGGTACATGAGTAATTAGTGGGAGTTGCATGAAGTAAATGAGGTGTCTTTATTAAAAGTGGGGGTAAAAATGAAACAAGTCTAAAATAGGAATAATACACAAATGAGTGGTGGAGTCAGTAAACTTGGTAGTGCAGGAAGTATTGACTGGGGGGTGTGTAGTGAAACATAGACAACAAATAGTAATATCAAACAAATCCAAAACAAATATGGGAGTATGGGACTATCAAATATCAGGGGTGCGTACGAAAATAACAAACAGTCCAAATGAAGGTGCAAAGATAAGAAAATGGGGTGTACGAAGGAAGCAAACCCAAATGAAATACAAAAAGGGAGTGCATGCAGTATGGCATGGGTGTGCGAAGAAAAAGCAGTGGCATGCCACTTTCTTTTATTCCCTTAAACAAAACCCTAATTAAAGGGTAATCTCTCACGACAACCTCTTCTTCTCACGGCAGTCTCTTCCTCTTTAGCCACCACCTCGACTCCAACCCCTGCGTTCACTCTTTAGCCGCCACCACGACCTCCGTTGGAGGCTTCATTGGCGACACCATCACCCTTCACTCCACCTCACGCGAAACACTATCGCATCTGTGTCTCCTCCTTCTTCTTTGGCGCGTTCAAGAGAGCGGTGGCTTCTTGCTCGCGGGATCACACGACAGCGCCGATCCCCTCACGGTTGCGCGTCGCTGGCGTCCACTCCGGCGCCCACTCATCCCCAATCCTCGAACCTTTTCTTCCGCGAGAGAGAAATGTGTGATTGCCTCCACGATTCGCCACCACCGCGTCAGCCACACCGCGACTAGGTCCGCAAACTTCACGCGACCACACTTTTCAGTTCAAAGCTACGACTCACCGATGACATATTTGGGTGTTAATGATTGGGGAAGACGTGAGAGTTTGTGTGCTATTCGTGATTTAACAGGTTGAAGGTGATGGAAGAAATAAAGAAGAAAAGATTGGCATTGAATCTGTGATTAAAGATGAAGGTCGTTGGCTTATTTGTGTGCGAGTTGCGTGTTGATGGAAGTGAGTATGGGGAAAGGTTAACAGAGGGTGGATTTTTGATGGGGATGGAAAAATGGTGAGGAGGTGAATCTGTTTAGTGAGAGGTAATGGGTGACAATGGATTATGGTGTTTTTGTTGGAATTCTGAGGATGAAGGTGTCATTTTTTTATTTTGTAGAGAATAGAATGAGAAAAAAGCCCCCTTGATTGAAGAAGGTGACTTCATGAATGAAGGGACTCTGATGATATTTGTTGTGCCTCTGCTTCGTTCCTTTCCCACATCGAGACGTAGGATAAGGCTGAAAGCAGATGTTGCTTCCTGCTCCTTCCTTCTTCAGCCATCATGACCATGGCCAGCTAGCTATCAGAGACCTTACGCTAACCTCTTGGTCTTCTCTTTTTTTCATTTCATTTTTTTTCTTAAATAATAAAAAGTAAAAAAAGGAAAATAAAGAAAATTTTAAATAAAATAAAAATAAATAAAATAAGATTAAAACGAAATAAAATAAAATAAAAATAAAATAAAACAAAAAAAAATATAAAACAAAAAAATAAAAATAAAAATAAAATAAAAATAGAATAATAATAAAAATAAAAAAATAAAATAAAAGTAAAATAAGATGAAGAGAAAAAACAAAATACATTATAACCCGGACAAAATTGGGTGTTGACAAAGCCCAACCTCAATTGCATCAACAATCCCAAGCCCACATCAAGGCCCAATCACTAGAAGCATGATGAGAAAGATTCACATGGCCCTCTCATAAGATGATCAAGTCAATCATGGGCTATTTACATTATTCACATGGGCTGAAGAAATCTCTAAAATATGAGATGATGCATGAAGGAAGTAGTCTAGGTTTAAATTGGGCCATTGTTTAGGCTTTGCTTTCAATAAAAGCTAGAACACTTTTTGGGATCAATTGGGCCGAGCCCAATTTGCTACCTTTGGCCAAGAATTACTTGAGTGACTCTTCATTTGGATGCAAGCAAAGCATGAACTAAGCAAGGAGAATGTGATGGAAGCATGGCGCGTGTGACTTGGGCAAGGAGAGTGTGATATGCCACTTGGCATCATTAAGACTCATCTACTACATCACATAGTCTACAATCAAGCTTCTTCTCCAAGCTACATCTGGATTTCATCTTTGTTGCATTTTCTCTTCATTTGGCCGGTCATGTGCCTATAAATAGAGCCACTCAAATATTGTAATGAACTCTTGAAATTTCTAATAGAATATTTGTGTTGAGATCACTCCACTCTTCTATTATTTTGAGAGCACACATGGCTAACCTTCTCCTTCATCTCCTCTAGCCACCTTCCATACCATAGCTCCACTTTTACTCTTCATCTTCCCCAAAAACCTCCATTGCCTAGAGCTCTTCTTGCTCTTATCTTCATTTCCGCTGCATTTCATCTTCTTTTTGGTGTCTTCCATGGATCTCCTTCCTCTCCTACTCCAAGGACGTCCATCAATTGGTATCTAGAGCCATCCAAGCCTTTTGTGCATCCATCGTCTTGGTTTGGGTAAGGTTCTTGGTTCATACTTGTCTCTTGTTTCAATTTCCGTTTTGTCTCTCTTCTCCACTGTTTTCTTCACTTTTGCTGCTGTTTTTTTCATGTTTTTGTTGCTCTCCACCGTTTGACATTGAGGCTACATGAATCTCCATTGATTCATCTTGTAGTACTCCTTGCTTCATTGGTGCAAATCTGTGTTTAGGTTCCATTTTCGTTTTTCCAGCACTTCTTCTTTGATTCTTGAGTTTTCTGCATTTTTATTCGGTGAATTCAGTCCTTCTTTGCATTTTATCATTCCAGTTATGTTTAAGTCATGTTCTATGCTTTGTTTGTGCTTCAATTCATCTTTTCCACCGTTTAATTTCATTGCTTATGATTTGATTGAGTTTCCGAGCCACATCTCACAGCCAAAACACTATGATCCTTCAAGGAAGTGTGTGGATGTTTAAGGCCTGAATCCTCACTGTTTTTCATCCATTTCACCGATTGGATTGTGCTTTTATGTGTCTAATATGTTCTTCTATGATTCATGCTTGATTTCAGTTCATAATCAAGTTCTTTAGCTATGCTTTCCATAGAACATCTCCTCCAATTTCAGAGAGCAAATCTGCTCCAGTTTTCTTCTGTTCTCTACCAAATCATTGCACGCAGTCTCTGTTTTTGATTTTTTGTGAGTAACTTAGTGCACCAAAATTCAATCTGATTTTTGCCTCATTTAGTTAACATCTAGACGAAAAATACAAAAAAAGAACCATTCAAAAATGTTGAGTACAAAAAAAATGAAAAATCACGCAAGTTGAGGCTCATATTTCCGTTTTCTGGCACTGCAGTTTCCGAGAATTCACCGTTCCATTGCTGTTTTGTGCGTGTTTATGTGTTGTTAGTGCTTGTTTTCACATGAATTTTGGCTTGAGTTTGTACTCTATATTGCTCCATTATTGATTTGATTTGGAAGTCAATTCATCACTTCATTTGCTACTGCTTTGCAATGAGTACTTTAGCCATATGATTGAGCACTTTTGTTTTGTTGTTTTTGTTGTTTTCATCTATTCTAGTGCCTTTCTAGGTTCCTTTTGTGGTGCTTGTTTTTATTTTCCAGCCTTTAATTTTTTGTTTGTCACTTCTTGAACCTCCTTCTAGTCATGTTTTATTTCAATTCTCTTTTGGTTTAGCATTTCTAATTAGCTTTTCTTGCTTTCTCCTTTGTTTGGGTTCATCTACTTGTCTCTCGGTTTTGGTTGATTAATGATGCTATGGAGTTTAGAATGGTTTGTAT
>Ga0214543_1007870_pt1 | contig 17900 bp, 11 predicted proteins | sample CNSS2metaG_FD_160094 | JGI IMG/M metagenome (GOLD analysis project Ga0214543, IMG submission 160094) | Root nodule microbial communities from cowpea collected in UCLA plant growth center, Los Angeles, California, USA - CNSS2 | ecosystem: Host-associated > Plants > Roots > Nodule | place: USA... | reverse complement strand
AAGAAAATACCCGTTACCCGGTGGGGATGGGGATGGGTCAAAAGTTGTATACCCGTTGGGTTTGGGGATGGGGATGGGGATGAATTTTTATTATGGAGATGGGGATGGGATCATGATACCCGTACCCACCCCGCCCCGTTGCCATCCCTATTTACAATAATGTTATCATTTATAAACATTAGATCATGACAATTAAAATGGCCTAATCTCTCGTGCTAAAGCATTATATTGTTAACCTCTTTGTGTATTGCAACATGTCACTAGTGCAGAATTTCTATTTTACCTCGCCTTATATGTCTCAGTTGGCCAGAAACCGAAGCATATAATGGCGCGGTGACATTTTTGCAATTAGAGTCAAGTTTTAGGCCTCGGTTCTCCAAATACCCGAAGCCAAAGAGCGGTATAGGTCCCGGTTCGCCCAAAACTGGTGCCAAAGAGGGGTATAGGCCTCGGTCCAGTAGGCCCGAAGCCAAAAAGTGGCTGGAAGTCAGGGGTATAGACCTCGGTCCAAGGAGACCCGGTGCCAAAAGGGGGTCAATGGCTTTAGTTCCTCTAACAACCGAAGCCATAGGGTTTATTTAGAGTTCAAAATTCGCGAACCCTTCTTCCTCCCCGCGCGCCTCTGCAATTCCACTCTCTCTCTCTCTCTCTCTCTTTCTCTCTCTCCGCGAAGCCCTTCCTTCACTTTCCCTTTCTTCCTCCTTCACCGTCCGCATCCCGTGGCGAGCTTCCGACGAAACCTGCAACGACGACGATAGCACCGACTCTAGTCGTTCACCATTATCGTGCGCCACTGTGACCGCTGTGCAATTTTGCGCCGCCAAACTCTCTCTGCACCAAGCTCAAAGACAAGAGTCTCTGCACGTTTCGCATCCTTTCTCTCGTTCACGGCGTACCAAAGAGGGTTGACTGCACCTGAGCCCTAAACAGCCATTGGCCGCTGGTGCCTTCGAGGTTCAACCCCGTTTCTCCTCTCTCTGTTTTATCCATTCTTGGACCCATTGCTTGAATGTTGTTTGGGTTTTAATTAATATTATCATGGGTTCCTTTAACGGAGTTACCAATAGGGTTTTGAGGCTTGCGCCGTCGTCGACGGTGGGCGGAGCGGGGCTTGCAGCGAGGTACGCGGAGGTGGTTTTGCTTGCGGAGCAGTGCCTGCACGCGCCAACGGCAATGAGACAGGGCGCGCAGGTGGCGTTTTACGGGATGTTGTCGGAGAGGGGGAGTATGCATATCAAGTTGTGGTGAAAATTGGTGGCCTGCGAAAATTTGAATTAAAAAAAAAATATTTATCACCTATGGCCTCGGTCCTAACTGACCCGAGGCAGAAAGCTGTGTATATGGCACCGGTTTTAAAACAACCGAGGCATAAAACTGGGTCTATGGCTTCGGGTGATAACCGAGGCCAAAAGGTGTACCTTTAGGCCTCGCCCCAATATACCTCGATTCCAGACCGAGGCAAAATGTGGAAAATAACCGGGGCAGAAAGCTCTTACTGCACTGGTGTGTTCTTGGTATGTGAAGTCCTAGGCAAAGCTTTTGCCTTTCATTTGAACTTTAAAATATTTTTCCCTTTTGAATCTTTAATAATTAAGTTTTATTTTAAAAGATATCCTTATATTCCATTGCTAACTAACGAGAAACTCTTTAAATATTTTTTATTTATTTCAATAGCATATTGTTGACTTTATGCAAGTGGACTAGGTGTAATACTAAGAACCACACTAACTTTATATCACTAAGCATAAATTACACAATAAATCATGAAGTGGGATCAAATAAAAAATAATAATCTTAGAGAAGTTAAAACTAAATGCTACAATGAGAAGAAATAGATGATATGGATATTCTTGGGATTAAACTTCACTACCACACTCTATTGTTTCATTAAGTTAAAAAAATAAAGAGTTTTCCTTTTCTTCATTTGTCATCAATCCTTATCATAAAAAGTTATACTCCAATATTTTAGAGCAAACCCTAACTATATCCCTTTGAATTATAATTACTTGTCAACTAAATCAAACAAACTTTCGTTAAGGTCAAAGATTTAAAGATGATCAATAAGTTATTTTCCGTGTCTATACAAATGATTTATTGATTATCTTATCCTAGGTAATAAGGTTTTTCAACCTCTTACAACTTCAACTATTTTATGATTTATCAAGTCACAATAAACAATAATCATGAAAGTAAACATCGATGGAAATGAGTAATATAACATTATATATAAGTATAATCAAAATATACAAGAGAGTTTAGTTATTACATCTAGCCTCAACAAAAGAAGATTTAGCTACTTAAGACGATGAGTTTATAGACCTTAATTCCTTATATGATGCTCAACTTGTTCATTTTTACTCAATGTGAGACTTAGGCTCACACTTTGATTCTCAACAATATAAAAGATATACCAAGATTTAAAAAAGAAAATATAGATTTAGCAATTTTTTTATGATAATCAAATAGTGTGATTTCAATCTTTATTGGCTATAAAATATAAGTTTGACTCTTTAATCCCCAAAAATAAGAAAAATCATTTGGATATGTTTTCATTATTTTAACAATATTTAAAAGTGTGATTTACACCGTGCAATGCACGGGGACGAGATTTAAAAAATTTAAAATTAAAAAAATATAATTAAATTTAATATGAAATTTTATTTTATAAAATTAAATAATAATTTTTTAATTAATTTTATGATAATAACGTATTTTATTTATTTATATATATTTTTAACAAAACATATTGTATATAATTATTTTAAATAATATATTAAAATTGAATTAATTAAAATTGAGAAATTTAATTTAATTTAAAATAAAATATTTAGTAGACAATCTATAAAAATATAATAATTTATTTTACCTGAATTGGGTTTTAAAATTGAATACTCTATTCTGGTCAATGAAAACATATCTTCATGGACCATTTACAAATATATTTTACCTGTGTTTACACAATTTTTACTATAAATCTTTATAGATTTTTTTTTTTTATGAATGAAGGATCCATTTAGTATATAAAAATATATAATTGAATAATATTGTAATTAGTAGTTTTTTTTGTTAAGATTTAGTGACAATATTTTCTGATTATCTGTGATATTATCTATAGTAATATATAAAAAGGATTTTCTCCATATTTTATAATCAATTCTACCATTTATAATATAATTATTTATTAAATTTTTGAAAATTAAAGGATATTTTTACTTATTTTCTATAAAATTGTTTATTTTTTTTATTCATTAATAATTAATTTTTCTATTCATTTCACTTTATTTTTAATAAATATAAATTTATTTTATATATTAACTTAATAACATTACGTTATTATCACATACTAATATAATATCATTCATATTTAAAAAATCATATAAGCGCAATATAATAGTGTAATAATGTTATTTTAACATGTATCCCCTCCTTTATTCTATTCTATTTGTCATCTGATACACATTCTTTCTCACTCTATTTTAATACTCATATATTTAAATTACAACAATAAATAACATATAAAATATAATTTTTTCTATTTAAATATTTTCAGACAAAAACATTTGAATCATAATATCATATTTATAAAATTTATTTATAATTTTAATAAAAATTAACTATAAATAAAATTTGTGTAATTGTTAATACTAATTTATATGCTAATTAATGTGACATATGAATTGAAATTATATAATTACTTAATTTTCATAAAAATTTAAGATAAAATCAATAAACAAAATATAATTAATTTTTAAAATTGTTTAATATAAAATTAGAAAAGTAAAATGTGATCGGTTTTTAAAATTAAAACAAAAAAAGTTTGTAAAAAAAATGACATTTAAAGGTAAACTATTTATAAAATAATTAATTTTTAAAATAATATTAAGAGTAAAACTGGGAATAACAAGATGTAGACACAAAAGAGAGTATTTTTTATATATTGTTATAGATTATAATATTAAAATATAATAATATTAAGTATTTTGAGATATTAAATATAATTTTAAAATATAATATAAAAATAACTATATAAATAAAATATTAAATTGTGTTTTTTATATTTGATAAAATAAATTAAAAAAGTTAAAAGATAAATATATACAATTTTAACACAAAATTAACATTTAACATAATTTCTAATATATTTTATTGTTATCTAATTGAATGTCTTGTGAACATGAAATATTTTAACTTAATATATTATTCTATCATGTAATATCTTCTTAGTAAGAAGTTATATTCAAATGATAAATAAATTCTATATCTATAGTTTAAACCCAATGTTTATTGTTTAAACATTTTAGAATTAAGTTTATAAAGTTTATATAATTTTTTACAATATGAAGATAAAATAAATGTATTAGTAATTATTTTGTAATCTATACTTATATATAGAGAGAGAGATTTTTTGATAATTTTTATTTAAAGTTTATTTAATGAGTACTTTTTTAATTTTATTCATTAAATAAAAAATTATTTAAATTAAAATAACTATTTTATTATAGGTAACTTTTTTTTTTTAAATTGAATATATTGTTTCTAATCTTAATATTTTATTATTTTTCATTATCATAAGCTTATATTTTCACTAAGTGATAATGTTTATTTATATAACATCACATTTCCTAATTATGTATGACACACAATTTTGTATTTATTTATATTCATAAATAAAAGTTTTGTTTATATTATTATTTATTAAAATAAAAATTTATTTAAATTAAAATAATTATTTTATTAATTTTACCATAATATATATTTTTTAATCTTAATATTTTATTATTTTTTATTATCATAAAAAATATGCATATATTTCCACTAAGTGATAATGTTTATTTTTATACATTTCGTAATTATGTATGACACACAATATTTATTTATTTATATTCATAAATAATTTATTTATATTATTATTTATTAAAATATTATGATTATATAATTTTTTTAATATAAAAATTGATATATAAATAAAGTATAGTTTTTAATAATTCATTAAACAAAACAATTAACGTTAAAATTTAGTAAATTATATAGTAATTTTGATGAAAAAAATATCATTCAAATATAAATTATATTTCATTATGATTAATTCAATTACTTGTGTGTGATAAATTTGATTTTAGTTAATTAGTAAGAATAATATTTTTTATTTAATATATTAAAATTTTTTAATAGTATATTACAAGAGACAAAGTAACTAAACAAATATTTTAAAGCCACTGAGAACAAAATATATAAAAGAATATATTATATAAGATCTTTACACTAGTTTTAATTTCTTAATAAAACTAATTAAATTAATTAAAAATTGTAAATTGATGTTGTTCGAAAATTCCTTTACTATTTAACATTAAAGTGTTTAACAGTAACTTTGATCCCATAAATATTCTGAGAAAAACTTTAATTCATTTAGCTTAACTATTTCCCAAACTTTTTTGGTAAAAAAAAATGTAAATTGATAAATATTTGAAGAAAATATAACTTATACTAATTCAATTATAAAGGAATCTTGGATATATATTAATAAAAAATCTTAAAATTTGAAAGAAAGATTGATATTGTTCATCTAATTGAGATTTATCTGAGTGACACGTGCAGTCAACACGTGTATAAAAAAACCTTCAACATAACTCCACGAATAACAACTCATAAATTCTCTCACAGACGATGTCAAACTCCACCGCATGAGATGAAGTAATTTCTTCTTCATTCGACTGGCCGCTGTCACGCCGACTGATGAAAGGATCTCATCGAAATGCTCAAATGTCTATACACTTCGATGTAAACCTATCACATTCATACCCATAACACCCTATACTAATACATTTGCCTTGGAATCATGTATTAATTTTTAATGCATTTATGTAATTATTAAAAACACAACAAATTCCAAGATTTATTTATTTTTATAACTGACTACACATATTTTAGAATCACTTTGAAAACAATTTATATCAACTTTACTCTTATTTTCTAACATCTTAGTCCCTTTGATATTGTATATTTTATTCAGGTTTAAAACATTAGAGGAAAACATCAATCAATTTATAATATATAACTTTTTAAAAAGATAAATATGTGTTAATAGAAAAAATAATTGAGAAACATGTATATTTTGGTGCAGAAGAAAACTAAACTGTGCAAATTAGGTTAAGGATATATATAGTAATTTAAGAAACAAATTATTTTTATGTTTTTTTGAACTTAGTATTCAGTTTATGAGGTGGTATTGACATTTTGATTAGGCGTTGAAACGCGCTTAATTAATGAATGAATTAGGGTAACAATGATGATGGAATATTGAAAAGAGAACGATTGCAGTGCGGCAAATCGCCTACGTGGTAAAATTTGGGATACGTGGCGAGACAACATAGCTTGTTGCTTATTATCACAGATGTCCACTTGTGAACTGGCATTACACGTGGCAATCATCTACTATCTGTCTCCTTCCTCTCCTAACCAGTGAGTGATGTGATACCCTCTCTCCCTCTGTTCGGTTCTCACTCTCACCGTTACGTTACATTACAAGACGCTCACTCTTCTCTTATATTCTCTCTCATTCTCTTTCTGCCTGTTGCAAACAGGCGTGAACATCGCCACTATGGATGCTGAATCGGAGAAGCGCGCATCCACCTCCACTTTGGTTTCTCGCTTCTCTTCCTTTGAAAGCATGGATCGGCTTGTTGACACGGAGGAGATGGAAGCGGCAGAGACTCTGGCGCAGTTGGCAATGCGTGACTCTCACTCTACGGACAAATGGTGCACCAAACTATGTGCCATTCCAGAACTTCATCTCTCACCGACTCTTCACTCTGATCCCTCTCTTGGGATTGTGGTTCGTTTTCTCTCACTGTTCTTTCCTAATTTAATTACATAATTTAGGTCCAACCAATTTCAACTTCATTGTCACAAATAGTATTAGTATTTTCCACTAATACTGTTGAATTATATTGTGTTTTTATGCGAACACACACAGGAGTCTACAGGTAGCGGGGTAATAGGATTTATTTATTTATTTTATATAGGTGCGGAAGAAGCGATTCAGATAACTATTTTTAACTCTCTCCAACGTAGATATAGGGGGAATCCAATTGTATAAGTTTTCTGCAATTGACAGAACAGTAAACAAAATGGTAACTATTCCTCAGCAATTTAAATTTCAGCCAGAGCTCAATTCTATGGACAGATGTTTTTCTATTAAAGACTCGTCCATGGTCTGGATTGTATTTTTTTTTTTAGAAATAGAGAAAGAAAATTTCACATTGTTAGCACCAACTATAAGAACTCAGAGTTGCTACAAACAGTTTTTTTTTTTTTTTTTTTTTTTTTTAAAAAAAAAATTTTTTTTTTTAAAATTTATTATTAAAAAAGAAAATATTTAGCATATAGAAAGTAAGTGATACAATGAGAGATCGACTGATATTATATAAAAAACACATGCATTACAAATTATGAGTTGGAATATTAACAATTGATTTTCTAATCATGCATTGACAATTTATAATCAGGTGGTGGTATTCAGATTACCTTGTTGGTGATTGAGACTTTGTTAATGTGACATCCATGTCTAAGAATATATATATTTTTTTTTTGCACTTTCTTTTGGTTTTTTTTCACTTTGAATACCACTGATTAACTTCTACATTCATGTATTTACTGCATTGAAGAAATTCAAACCTAGTCAGCTTCTTTTTTCTTTTTTCTTTTTTTAAGTTGAATAAGTTAATTAATTAAAGATCACATGCAGTAACTAAGATACTATCATCCGGTTGTAGCATTGTACGCAGGAATTTATAAATGGTGTAATTTATGGCAGGACCAAGCTATTGCAGGTCAGCAGGAAGAAGAAAAAGTAGACACTACTGGGTCTGTAGAAGCAGAGAGGACTCAGCAGAATAACTGTTCAGAACCCATGGAGGTGGAGCAGGATGCCAATTTAATACATAACTCAAGTCATACGGAGGTGCAGCAGGATGCCAATTTAATGCATAACTCAAGTCATACGGAGATGGAGCAGGATGCCAATTTAATACAAAACTCAAGTCATACTGAGGTGGAGCAGGATTCCAACGTAAGACATAGCTCAAATAACCATTTAGGTCGTTGCAACAGGTCAAGGAAAAATTTAACTGAGGTATGGGAGTGAATTTGTACATCAATTTCTGGGTATAGTAGATCCTTATAATTTACTGGGCTTTCTGTTCAGGAAGAAAAAGAAGCAAGGAGGATGCGCAGGATATTGGCAAATAGAGAGTCAGCCAGGCAGACAATTCGACGTAGGCAGGTATATACATAGGCAAATCAATTCACCATTTTTAGATTTGCTTATGTCTTGCTACATCTAAACCAAACACACACCTAATGAAGCAAGATGCAATAAAGGTTCTACTTTGTGAGCTTTGAGGGCAATTTCTCCCACAAACTTTTAAGTTTTCTTAATATAAGGTACAATGTAATTATAATTAGTCTTCATAAATTGAAATACAATATATAAAATCAATCCGTATTATTATCAGTATTGCTTCCTCAGACTTGTGTGTAAATACATATTACCACGACAACAGAACGAAGCAAGATGCAAGAAAGGTTCTACTTTGTGAGCTTTGGAGACAATTTCTCCCTAACTTTTAAGTTTTCTTAATGTAAGGTACAGTGTAATTATAATTAGTCTTCATAAATTGAAATACAATATATAAAATCAACCATATTATTATGAGTATTGCTCCCTCAAACTTGTGTGTAAACAAGTATTAATACGGACAACATGATTTTTTTGGATATTTAACTACAGGATGCAAGCAGTTTTGTACCAGAAGCTACTATGGTTAACCTTTTTTATATGGTGCATAATAACTATAACAAACCCTGTTTAGATTGCATTAAGAATTAGGTGTCAGAACAAAAAGTTAATTTTAAATAACTTTGCTCTTCTTCAGTGTTCCATGATACAGAAGTAGACTAGTAGTCAATAGTGTGCTATTTCGGTCAAGCATGTTTCTTTTAGTGCATGATAATTTTAATATGCTATATTTTGATTCTGCTAAGAATTAGACAGCTAGATCCAAAGTTTAGTTTTAAATGACTAGATGCCTCCTCCCCTTTTCCAAAATAGAAAAGTTGACAAGTAGTGCTTATCAACTATAGATTGAGATGGAGAGGGGAGGCTCTAGGCCACTATAGCCAGTATAGGATTGAACCGGTGAAGTGGTTTTCGATAGCAGTCACATAGCTGCTTTTCATGTGCTATGGTGGCACGGTCATGATATAGACTTCAAAAATTTTGTTTGTATTATAATATTTAAAATAGCATGTCTTTTTTTCTCTCTGCTATATCATTTTCAAAGTTAGCTGGTATATGTTGCTATTCTAGATTGATAAAAATGATTTAAAGCCTCAATTCTTCCATTTGTGACCCAAGTGTGGATACGATCGGTATTTATGTGCTCCTTCTTTAGATAAACGAAATGTGGATTATTTTTTATTTAGTGTTTGCTGTAATTGATGACTTCCCTAGCTATCGGTGATATGCTACTCTAAATTTTTCTGTCCCGATCGAAGTAACTACAAATTACATCAAAGTAACTACATATTACGTCAAGAAGATACCAAATCTATCTTTTCTATTAACGAGATCTTTGCAGTATACTGTTCTTTATAACATCCTATTTTCTATTAGATCAAAAGACTCCCAAATCTATAGTTGAATTGTGAATGTATATGTATATTTAAACGTCATTGCAAACTTCAATAATATGATTTTAAAATGAACTATTATGAAAGAAAAACTCTGATTTTTTAAGTTGTATATTTATTTCTGGTTGATTGATTTGTCACTGAAATATTTAGAAATTTCTTCTTTATATGTATGCGTATGTAAAACTGTTTCAGGCTCTGTGTGAGGAATTAACAAAAAAAGCTGCCACTTTGGCGGTGGAGAATGAAAATCTAAAGAAGGTACGTACTATCCCTTATTTTATATCTTTTTATCGAGGCACTTTTATTGTCTTCCCTTTCTTTATCCTAATATATTTACCCTATTGGATGTTTTATCTGAAAATTCATATTTTTCCACATTTCCTGACATTTTTGACAAAAAGGAGAAAGATTTGGCTTTGAAAGAGTATCAGTCTTTGGAGACTACAAATAAGCACTTAAAGGCACAAGTAAGTTTGTCTGATGTTATAGAAATCTTTAAGCTTTGTGTAACTCTTGTTTGCGTAGGAAGTATATTAATCCAGGAAAATCAATGTCATCTTCCATTTTGCAGATCGCCAAGTCAACAAACACTGAAGTGGAGGAGGAGAAAACTCCTGTTGAGCCCGAGTCATCTGTGGCTGAGGTAATACCTTCGTCTGGTAGTGGTCCATGGTTCCTTTATAACCCTTTTCCAGTTCAACATGTATTTTGGCCTTCGCCCCTTCAGCCTACTTATCCTGTTCATTTACCAAATGCATCATTCAATTCCATCATCATTCCATCTATTGCTAATGTTCCATGTTCTTCCGAGTCTGAATTATATCACAAGCAAAATAACCTTATAAATGACAAGCAAACACCAAATCCATTTTACATGTTTCCATGCCCTTGGATATTCCCTTGTCCACAGTTTGGAAATGGACAATCATCACCTTCCTGTAGTCTGAAAGATAAACAAAATAATCTTTCTCTAGGCAAACCTTGTAGTTCTAGTTCATCTTTGAATACACTGGCAAATGTGGATTATCGAGCCTGGACAGAAGCCAGACTCGTTAATGACCCTTCGAGATTTTCAATGGATGGAGGTGAGAAGAAAACAGGATGTCACATTATAGAGAATTATCATGGACCCACTCTTGGTTGTAATGGTCATGCTTCTGCTTTCGAACAAGAAAACGAACTTCAATTACATTCTGGTCCAAACAATAAAGCATCTTCAACAGCTTATATTGCACCATCTTCACTTGAAAAGAAACAAGAACAGTTCATTTGCCAGGGGAAAAGTCTAGCTGATGCAGTTGCTGCGGCAGAAGCAAGAAAGAGGAGAAAGGAATTAACCAAGCAGAAAAGCATCCATAACCGCCAGTCTCGAATGCAGTGTTGACTGTGCAATATATTCAAAGGGAGCGAGTTCCTCCACACAGGTCAACTATGTCTATTGGGGACCTTTGGAGGAAAAGGACTGAACAACAAATCATGTAAAGAGCTGTCTTTGTTGAAGGTTTAATTTTTTTTTCATAAGTCTTGTTTTGTTTATTTTTAATTTACTTATTAGGAGTTTTTCCTCCCGCTGAGGAGAACAAGACACTGAGGAGAAAAAGAGACAGAGGGAGGTTGGTTTCTTAAGCGGAAACTGACCAAATTTTTCATTGCCAGTTATACCGGAATCTTCAACTTTCAACTTCTGACTGTAAACATCAGAAATCAGAAATTTGTTACCGCTTTAATGGATAGAACAAAACAAAAAGAAATTTAGATTTTGTACTTTTATATCTTTATTTGAGAACTGAGATCATCTTTCAGCTGAAGTAGTGCCGTGCGCACAACGGCCTCTATTCCTTGTGTGTGCATCAATTAATTTCGGTGCGGGGATATCTGTTTACTGTTTATTATTTGGTTCAAATTTTTGCTGGTCCCTCGGGTGAATGACATGAATGCAGTAGCTTCTATATTTTTAGGAAGATGATAGTTTAACAAAAAAATTGACAAACTTTTGACAAATTACCTTTTTAAGTAAAAAAATATTATAATTATTACTTTATTTTGATTAAAAAATAAAAAAATAATCTATTTAATTCTATTTATAGAAACTTTGTCAAAAAGTTTGTTAAAAAAATTTGTCAAAAGATAATTTTTCATATTTTTATAAGCATATCATAAGTCTGAACACGGTGCTTTTTGTATGTATGTGAACTAGGTTGACTTTCCGTTGTGTATGGGTTTCAATTTCATCTACTTAGTCCACTTTCAACTTAATTTAACATTTTCATTTTAAATTTGTATATTCGAACATGCAATTTGTTATCCTATGTGACTCTAATGGATTTTGAAATCTATCTTTAATCTTCTATTGATTTTATCAAAAAGTTTACATCGTTGTTTCAGTGTCCTAATTTAAAAACAATTTTCCAAGCATCATCCCCTGCTGTCAATGATAAGTAGCGGCCTTGGTTCTGTGAAGTGGCTGTTCGTGACATCTTCATGGTTTGATGTGCCTATGAACTTCAGAACCATGCTGATTTTGTCGCAACAGTTTATATAAAGGGTGATTTTCATTCACATAATTTTGTGGCATAACCTTTACGTAAAACGGGTACTCCTTTCTCCCCAATATATAAAGTATTTTATATTTCATATTTTAAAATGGGCACCCCTTTTCCCCCATTTGCTCAAACTCGAAAGATAGACATTTGATGACAGAGTTGAGACAATGTTTAATCCTACCACGATTATATGGAGGGAGTGTGAGTTATTAAGAGAAGAAAAAGATGCAGGTGATGAATAAAATGGTCGCTCGTGCAGTCAAATTCCTTTTCATTCAGCTAAACCAAATAACTAAGATGTATAAAATGAGGGAAAAAAAAAATAGAGAAGTCCTGAACTATCTTTTTCTGGTAAATAAATTTCTGATTTTTTTTTTCCTTGAATCCAAAAAACTCGTGTGCCCAATTTTCTAGATTATGCTACTGTCCACTAAGGTTCAATACATTCAATAGAATGACATTGGTTTATAGACAAGTATCGGACTTCTGACAGTGTGTTTAGAATCGTTCCATTCAAGTGATGCAGCTTTTAGAAAAGTCTCCACGGGCATTGGGGGGCCCTTCAGAACAACCTTAAATGACAGTTTTTGGTGCAATCCGATAAAACGCAACGTATCTGGGATGACCTTCACCGAAAGACCTTCAGGGGCTGTAACTTTAGCCTTGTAAGTTGAATTTCCATATCCTACATTAGTCACAGTCCGATAGAAAACTGCAGAAATCCTATCAAGGGGACTGGGGAGTTGGACATGCATGCTGGGGTAGTTGATTCCGTCCGTTCCTGGCTCAATCTTAATGCTTGAGCAATTGAAATTTCTATTGCCAATCAGTACGCCAATGTTGGTGCTGTTGAAGCCTTCCTTACAAAGGAAGGAGATATAGGAATGCACTCCAGTGTCGTAGACCAGACCAGGATGTAATGCTTTCACAGGATTAATCTGTCCTGACCCAGCTCCCAGTACCGTGAAGTTGTCCCTGACTTCGATGGGAGTGGCTAAATAGTAGAGAGAAAGATGTTAGATTTGAAAGTGAAAATTTTGTTTACATTCAATGTTCTAATTTTCTCACCAGTGGTCATGAGAGCAGATTTAATTGCAGCAGGACTCCAATCGGGGTGGAAGGATTTGACATAAGCAGCTGTTGCAGCGGCATGTGGACACGACATAGATGTTCCTGATAATATGTTAAAAATAGCATAACGATCGTCTTCACGGTACCCTGATACTGATTCCAGTTTGGAATAAGCAGCTAGTATGTCCACTCCCGGAGCAGTCAAGTCAGGCTTCAGATACAACAAACAGAGATTTAGAAGCAAAGCCAAATGGAACAAAACGGAGAGAGATAGAGAGAGAGTGTGTGTGTTATGACCTTGAAGATATTTGGGGTGATCGTTTGAGGACCTCTTGATGAAAAAGAAACAACATATGGAGCAGGGACTTGTCTAGATGCTGTCTTGTAAATAACGGCTCTAGGATTCCTAAATTGGAATGCAACCAAGATGTTTCTTTGAGTTATTTAACTTGAAAGAGTTATGTGAGTACCCATTTGAACAGCATGGTGAAAGAAAAAACGTACTTTGTGGAATTGATGTAGAGATCAATGGTTTGGTCCACACTACTGGCTTCAACAAAGGTTGCTGGAATAACCGTGGAGAAGGAGGCGTCTATTACCTCATCAACGACTACGATAGTTCCTGCTCCCTGTAGTTCTTTGATGGTTAAGTCCTGTGTTCCCGTTCCCCCAACACAGTACACTATTCTTCCCTTCACCATCTCCTTGCTCATAGTCCCATAATCACAACCCCTAAACCATAATTATAATAAACATCATCATCATCATCATCATCATCTTTCTAATGAACAAAGTTTTGCAAGCAAATCAGGATCAATTAAGAAGAACAATACCTAGGACTGCCAAAGCCATCATCGCTACCGTTAGCAGCAATGATTCCACTGGTCAATGGATACATCTTTTTCTTGGGCGAAAAGGTATTAATAGACATTCCCTACCATGTACCAATCAAATACCATATGTATCATTCAAATTCTTTTCTATGTCCATTCCAGAACTTTACACTGTCAACTATTTTATACTAGATATTGAGAATATTAGCGCAAAAGGTAAGAGAGTTAAATTATGGTTACGTTGTTAGAAGTTGTATATATCAAGTTCCAACCACAAACATATGAAAGTGCCATACTTACTGTGACGTTGTTTCCGTTACCGAAAGCAGCGGCTGTAAAGAACTGTCTATCAGTGGAGGAAGCAGCTACCGTCAAAATCCAGGGCGCGACATTCTCGACGGACATGAAGCGGGGGCCACTGTTGCCGGCGGAGCAAGTAGTGAGAATCCCTTTGGTCATGGCATGGAATGCTCCGATGGCAATGGGGTCCCTGAGGAAGTTATGTGCGGGGCCTCCGATGGAAACGGAGAGGAAGTTGACGCCGTCCGCAATGGCCTGGTCGAAGCCGGCGAGCATGTCCATGTCGCTGCAGCCTGAAGTCCAGCAAACCTTGTACATAGCCAGACGCGCTGACGGGACGCCACCCCTCGACGTGCCTTTGCCAACGCCGAACAGACTCGCCCCCTTCACCACTGAGCCCGCCGCGATCGACGCCGTGTGAGTGCCGTGACCCTGGTCGTCCGCCGGACTCACGCTGTCGTAGCTTGAATTGCTCATGGCCAGATTGAAGTAGGTGGCTCCGATCACCTTCCTGCGATTCATTCATTGCATGAACATGTGTATGGACATGCGTGACTAACTTACATGCGACAATTATTTACATTTGTTGTAACGTATGATGTTAGATTAACATAATGTTGTGTTTTTCTTGACTGAGAAAATGTAAGTGATGCATAGAACAGTACTTGTTACAGCCAGTGAAGTTTGCTCCGGTTACACATTTGCCTTTCCATCTACGTGGGGGAGGTCCATACCCCGTATCGTTGAAACTGGGGCTATCAAGCCAAATTCCTGTTTCAATACAAAACCAATTTATGATCTGTTTTCACTGTGAATATCACACAAATGTTTTCTTCATACCTGTATCCAACACCCCTACAATAATATGACTTTCTATCTTGGAATTTCTCTTCACGTTTAAGGGCAATCCTAGAAAATCCCACGACCTTGTCGTGTGTAGTTGGCGAACTGTATTTGGAAACACAGAAACCACATTCTCGTCCTCTGCGCAAAATCAAACACCATTGGATGATTCTTAAAAGAACATTTGTGTTTTAGTTTAATGCATCACTTCACTGTACCAACCTTTGAGTCTCTCTGCTTCATGTGGCAGAAGTCGTGCAACAAATCCGTTGAAGCTCTTTCCATAACTATGGATTCTGGACTGTCTGGCTAACTGCACGCTGAAGTAAAACAAATAAAAACATTCATTCATCGTACCAAAAAAAAAAGTGCAATCAAATGCATTCCTATTTGATAATAGAGATCCTTACTTTCCTATCACAGACTCTAGCAAGTTGTGGTGGTGGGCTTGCACTGCATAGGTTCTATCCGCTGGTAGATCTCCCATGTATACAATATATGGCTGTTTTTGTTTTTTATTTTTCCACAAAATTCATGCAATTCAGAAAAAGTGTAATGAAAGAAGCATATATGTGTAATAATTCTGAAAAATAGTTGGATAACTGAGACTCTTCGATTGAACATACCTTTCTTTCTTGTTCATTTAATCCTTGAACGGGCAAAGAACAGAAAAAGGGTAATAGTAGCAGTAGTGACAGTAGCAAATTTTGTGACATGTTTATTGCATTATTCATTTTCCAATTTGCAAAAGAAAAAGGTATATTGAATTGTACGAGGAAGAAAGCAATAGTTTATATACTGATAATTTGTTATTGCGTGTATAACGCAAGGGGTATACATTATGCAGGAGTGCGAAAAAAGTGTCATTATAAGTGCAGAAGTGCAGGCAGCGAAAGAGTGTGAAGGAATCAGTATTTGGTGGCTTGGATTTTGGATCTTAGTCAAGGAACGACCATTATTACAAAAATGCTCCCATGAATGAATCAATGTATTCAACCGTAACAGTTTGTTACAAATGTAAGAAAGGGCCGTGTGATTCTTCAGCCCAACACTCTTTGGATCAAGACTAAATCAAAGCCCAAAAATTAACTCTTATTTCCCAAAGCTTCACGTAACTGGCGCCACAGCACTCCTTCACACGTTCTTCCAACAGTTATTAAATAATTTTATTTTGGTTTTTCAATTAGTCGTATACTCATCTATTAAATTCAAGCATAACAGCAAACTGTTATATTTATGAACGTTTTGCTAAATGTTATTTTAAGATGAAATATTACTCTGTTTTGAGTCTTTTAGTGTTAATTTATTTATAAAAGTTTATAATGAATTTTAAATTTGATTGTATATTTTTTTATTTTTCATTTGTAATTTCAAATTTCATTAAATATATATATATATATATATATATATATATATATATTTTTCCTCGTTTAAAAAATTATAAAAAACTGAAAAATTAAATTCTTTCATACTTTTGTAATTTCACATCCTTAACAAAATGTCAAATTTCTATTTTTTATGGATATCACATCACCATATATCTCTCAACTTAGTGAAAAGGAAATCTACAGGCACACTAGTGTACTCTTACGAGATTTTTTTCTTCTTCTAATTACGTCAAAGTAATATACTATTTATATAACTATATACAAATATAAATATTTTACTATATAATAGTAGCTATATTTATTAAATGCAATATAACTATTTAATTTAATAAATATAATGGCAATATATCTATATTAAACTTTTTTGACATACTAAGAAATTATTAGAATAAGATTTAACATATATAATTATTTTTTATTAAGACATCTCTTGTATAATATTAAGTCATGTATTGATAATTTAACTAAAATGTTCTTCTTTAATAAGTTGAAATTAAAATTAACCAGATTTCACTTGAATGCATTAGAATTTCACTTTTATATATATTTTTTCACTTTTTGTATATTACAAATGAAATATTAAAATTATTTGATGTGTAAAAGGGGTAGTTTGATCTTGATATAGCTTTATAAATTGGTCTAATGTCAAAATAATGTGTTTATATGTTATTGTATTAAGTTGGAATAAGTTGATTAGGAAAATTGTAGTATTTGTGAAATTTTTAACTTTTAGCTTTTCTGCATATATGTAGTCATATTTTTTACTCAAATCAAACAAAAGATGAATATTTGAACAAAGACTCGAGCACTGGCTCGTAGTTCAAGCAGCTAACTGAGTAATAAATAATGATCAAATGATAAAATAATATTTCAAACCAGAAAAAAAAAAATCATAATAATCTTTTTCTTTAGGGACTTTAATTGTTCAAACATATAAATACAATTTTAGGTCATTCAAATATAAGTCTTAAGTCTTACATCTCAAAATCTTAAAAATATAATATTGTTAGCAATTATAAGGTGATTGTGGACCCAAAGGAATAATGTAATATTTAGGAATACAAAGATAATGTTAAAAGAGATTTTTACTATGCCGTAAATAAGAGTATTATAACGTCAACTTTAAAGTCGAGGTATATATATATATATATATATATATATATATATATATATATATATATATATATATATATATATATATATATATATATATATATATATAAATACAC
>Ga0214543_1007867_pt1 | contig 17902 bp, 22 predicted proteins | sample CNSS2metaG_FD_160094 | JGI IMG/M metagenome (GOLD analysis project Ga0214543, IMG submission 160094) | Root nodule microbial communities from cowpea collected in UCLA plant growth center, Los Angeles, California, USA - CNSS2 | ecosystem: Host-associated > Plants > Roots > Nodule | place: USA... | reverse complement strand
GGCCAGAGACAGAACCCCTATTCCTTTTATAAACCAACGTCCATCAAGTTGGTTTTTATTTTATCTTTATCTTTATTTTATTTTATTATCACTTCCCATAATAATAACCAATAAGTCTTTATATTTTTATTAAATCACAATTGGGCTCATCATAATATTTCAAATGAGTCACTAATAGAATTAATTCGTCAATTAATTCTAACATTGGAACCCTTAGGGGTGCCTAATTTCGTTTCCCTTCTCTCTCTTTTCTTCTCTCTATTCTTCTTTTGTATTCCATGGATTGCTAAACTTCTTGGGTTGATTCCATTGTAATTTCATTATGGATTTTGAGGTTAGAATGAATTAATTTCTTTGTTCTTTTTATTATTGTTGAGGTTTTAATTCATCTATGTCTTTTATCGTTGAATCTCGTAAAAAGTAATGATTTTAAATCTATATGCATGTTGATCATATGAGTTCAAGGGTTTTTAAATTTAATTGAGACTTTACTTTGATTTTATTTATAAACTTTCATGTGATTAAATGAGTTTTTACCAATAATTGAGACTTTACTTTGGTTAAAGGTATTTCATATTTATGTAAATAATTAAAATAAACAAACAACACTTAACTTAAATTAATCATTTAATTATTTCATCATATATCAAAATTAAATAAAATCCTTAATTTAAATAATTCCACAATCTCAAACAAACCATCAATTTTTATATGTGTTTCCCTTTATTCTATTTTTTTCACGGGTCTTACAGCAACGATGTCATTTGATAAAGTCATTTCGTCGCCTAAAAGACTCAGTCAAAACCAATTTCCCCTAAAAAATGCAGTATAGGTAGAACCTTGGGAATCAATCCATGGACATGGATAAAGTCAAATGAAATGCTCGTGCTTGAATTGTGGTGGGGAAACTTATTCAAAATCAACACTTAAAAACATAAAACTCAAAATCATCAAATGCAAGAAATGCTATGAACTATGCATGAATACATGACATGTAATGCACAAAATGGTAGGGAATGATGAATTAGCTAATCCTAAATGCTCAAAACATGTTTGATGATCAAAACTAAGATAATGCAATGGTTAAATTGGCCCAAATTCATCAAACTCGAAATCTGCCCAAAATCAAGAACATGTTCATGAGCAAAGTGCATTGTAACCTCGGGTTGGAATCTTTTGATTATGCAATTGAAAATATAATGATGAAAAATGATTATAATTGATCTCAATTGCATTTAGAAACTAGAATCACTCGATTTGGTGCACTACACACAAAGTTCCCAAATTCATGGACCCTAATTCCCAAATTTGAGCAGAAATGCAATTTCAATCGATTTGACCAACTCGTGCAATGAAAATTCAATTAAAAGTGTAGAAAGCTTCGTCATGATGCTATGATTGAAAACCCCAAACCAATTTGCACAAAAAATCATTGAAATCGCGCAATTATAAGATTATGCAAAAACACAAATGGTTGAGATGTAGAAATTTGAATTCGATGATTCATGGAAGGAAATGCGAAATTGATGATTCAAATAACTTGGGGAACATAAGGAAGTATGAACAAAGCTCAAGAACAAATCAAAAATCTCAAATCACGCAAAATCCGAATGGAACAGTGTATCTATGTTGAACGTGAACGAGAAAATGCAAAGAAACGTGAATTGGTGAAATGGTGATGGAATTGGGTGTGTAATGGTTCAAAATGCTTGGGAATCATCCCAGGAGTGTGCATGCATTTACTGAACTCAAAATGATTGAGAAATGAGAGAGAAATTTAATGGAATAGTAACTAAGGTGTGTGTGAACGTGAAAATGGTGTAGAATGGGGATTTTGGCGATTTGATGATGGGAACATAAAATTAAGCTTGTAAGCAAATAAATAAACTTAAAAGTGATGTGTATGAAGTGGTGGAATGAATAGAAACTCAAAATTGTAGCAAGAGTGCAATGAAGTGGAGAAATATGAGTGAAATGAGCTTGGCTACTACCATTGGTCTTGAATCCAACTCATTCATCTTGTTTACTTTGACACAATGATGTATATGTTAGGTTGTGATTAAAAATCTATTTTAGTTTGTTCGGTGTTGACTTGCATATAACCCCTTTCTTTGCATAAAGCCCTTTGCCACCAATCTTGCTTTGTACTTTGCAACTAATCCATCTGGCTTGAGTTTAGTCTTGAACACCCACTTTACCTCAATGGGTACCTTGTCTCTTGGCAGATTTACCATCTCATAGGTCTGATTTTTTTCAATGCTCTTTATTTCATCCTCCATGGTAATTCTCCACACTGCACTTAAAATAGCTTCATCAAGACTTATTGGTTCATAATTGACCATCAATGCCAGATGTTGGACCAGATTGCCATCGTCAGTTATGGAATTATCAGGATACACCTGATAATCTTGAAGGCTTGTGGGAAACCTTCTTTCTCTTCTTGGTCTGCCATTTGATTTTCCTTCTATGCATTGAGTGTTGGTCTTGGTATGACTGTCTTCTTCCCAATTAAATTCCACTTCTGCAGATGTCGTGGAAACCACTTCATACTAAGATCTGGACTCCTCAAAATGAACATCTCGGCTAAAGCATACTTTTCTTTCTTTGGGATTGTACATTTTATAGTAACCAATAGAATTATACCCTACAAATATCATTGGTTCTTCTTTATCATCTAGTTTTCTCCTCCTCTAATCTTGTATGTGTTTGTAACACGGTGAGCCAAAGATCTTCAGATTTTTGACAAATGGTTTGACACCAGTCCAAGCCTCTTCCGAAACCATTGAATTAAGCCTTATGGTGGGGCAGTGGTTCAAAATGTACACTACAATCATGGCAACCTCTCCTCAGAAATTGTGTGGTAAATTCTTTTGCTTAATCATGCTTCTTACCATGTTTAGAATATTGTGGTTCCTTCTTTTTGTCACTATGTTATGTTGTGGGGTGTATGGGGCTACTACTTCATGTACAATTCCTTGTTCTTTATAGAAGCTTTCCATTTCACCTGAAATAAACTCCCCACCACCATCAGTTTGTAACGCCTTCACAATTTTACCAGACTACTTCTCAACTAACGCTTTAAATTCTTTGAAGATTTTATACACCTTACTCTTAGCTCTCAAGAAGTATATCCACATTTTTCTGCTAAAGTCATCAATCAATACTTATTTCCTCCCAATGAGGGGACTTCAAATGGTCCACATAAATCACTATACACAACCTGTAGTATTTCACTACTTCTTAATGTAGTCAAATTACTAAATAAGGTTCTGGACTGCTTACTAATCCAACAATTTTCACAAACCTTTAAAGGATTGATCAATGGAAGACCACTCACCAATTTTTCAAAACTCATTCGACTCAAGTCTTTGAAATTTAAGTGCCCCACTCCTAGTTGTAGTATATGCCACAGCGGAAAAGAATTGAGTAACAAGGTTGTTTAGGCTAACCTTAACCAGGATTCATCAATATATACCGCAGCGGAAAAGCAATGAGTATCAAGGTTGTTCAGGCTAACCTTAAATGTTTTGTTCTTGGCTAATGGCACTCTAATCACAATCTTATTTGCTGCGCCACAGACCTCAAGAAGGTTGTCAATTGTTCTCACTGAATATCCTTTCTCTAACAATGGGCCCATGCTGATCAAATTGCTTTTTATCCCAAGCACGTATAAGACATAAGAAATGATATCTTGTTTACCATCTTGCTTCGTCACAACTACATATCTTGCACCTTCGGCTTGTGTGACCATGTTATCTGCAAACCTCACAGTACTTTTCTTCCTTTCATCAAGATTGACTAGCCACTCACGATAGTCAGTCATGTGATTCGAACAGTCTGAATCAATATACCAGATTTCATCACTCAGTCTCTCTGGTTGGGTGACCATCATCAAGATCACATGTTCCTCTAACGCCTCACTACTCTCCTCATTCGCCATATACGCTTGATAGTGTGTCTTTGACTGATTATCCCCATAATCAGAATTGTTTGGTGCTGCTTTAAGTTCTGTTGAGAAGTGACTAATTTGATTACAATTCAAAAACTTTATTCTCTTCCTATTAGTCTTTCTCTTTCCTCCTCGCCAACCATAGGAATTTCGCTGCTTGTTATCAGAATGATCCTCACTACCTTTTTCTTGATCTTGATTCTGACCACCTCTTCCATATCCACCTCAGGAGTTTCTCCCACAACCTTGACCTTGGAAACCACCTATGGAATTGTTTTCGCTTTTCTTTGATGTTTGAGCCAGCAAAGCCTGATTGTCATTGGGCTTCTCTGACTCTCTCTCCAATAATCTTTGGTCATGCGCCTCCAAGCAGTCTTTAAGTTCTTAGACTTTCATCTCTTCAATTTTCTTTGTCTCTTCAATTGCGACCATAATATGGTCGAATCTTGGATTGAGAGTCCTCAAGATTTTCTCAACAATAGGCTTATCTTTCATTTTTTAACCCTTCATTACATTGGTATGAGTGATAACCCGATTGAAGAACTCTGCTATTTTCTTGTTGCTCTCCATTTGCATCAATTCGTATTGACGATGCAAAGTTTGTAACCTAACCTTCTTCAATTTCTCAACCCCTTCACTACATTGCTCCAAAATCTTCCAAGCTTCTCTTGAAGTTGCAGCCCCTGCAATCTTCTAGAAGTGTGATTCGTCAACACACTGATGAATCAGTTTAAAGATCTGAAAAAAGAATTTGAAATGACTAATTTGGGTGCCCTATCATATTTTCTAGGATTGGAGTTTGCTTATGATAGGAGAGGAATTATCATGCATCAGATAAAGTATATCCTGGAAGTGTTAAAGAAGTTCAACATGTTGGATTGTAATCCAGCAGCAACACCTGTAGAGCTTAGCTTGAAACTCGTACAAGATGAAACTGAAGCCTCGGTGGATGAAACTCTATATAGGCAAATGATTGGAAGCCTACTATACATATGTCATAGCAAACCCGAGATTACCTACAATGTTGGAATTCTAAGTAGATTTCTAAGTGACCCTAAATAATCATGTCTGGTTGCAGATAATACTAAGATAACTTAAAGGAACCCTGGTATATGGTCTTATTTTTCGTCATCAAAGCAAAGAATGTGATCACCTACAACTGTTAGCTTATCCAGACTTTGACTGGAGTGGTGACACAACTGACAAAAAAACACTGCTTGTTCTGCAGCTTGCCAGGCACTATGGCTCATGGCTTTACTCAAAGAATTAAAGATGTTTAATGATGACAATGTAGAATTACTAGTGGATAGCAAATCAGTTATTGATCTAGCCAAAAACCTAATGTCTCATGAAAGAAGCAAGCATATTGTCACTAAATACCATTTTTTTCAAGATCAAGTCAGCAAGGGAAGCATCAAATTGAAGCATTGCAGGATTGAACTTCAATTAGCTGATGTAATGACTCAAGCTTTGAAGACGAGAGGTTCAATGAGATGAAAACATCCCTAAATGTTCTTGATTTTCATTTGTAGAAGTTTTTTAATCAGAGAAGGGTGTTAGGTTGTGATTAAAAATCTATTTTAGTTTGTTCGATCTTGACTTGTATATAACCCCTTTCTTTCATTCAGTTGTATACATTGCTCACCATACTTGTGATTATACACTTTCACTTTGTCTAAATAAAATCTTCTCAGATAGAGTAGCTTTTCTTTTAGCGGTGCCTTTCTATTCCAACACTATAAAGGTCTTTTGGACACACCAATTCACAGGCCTGGTTCCAGAACCTATATTTGGTTAGGTAGGGTGGAGTTCAAGCTCAAAAAGTGGTAGCCAAGGTGGTGGTTCAGTGGAAAATGATGATGAAAATTATGAAATCATAGGCCAAATGACCAGTACTGAAATTGTCATTCATTGAAGTTCAAATCCAGATTACAATACCAAAAATGAGTACAAGGAGTTGCTGCAACCTTCCTCTCACCAAGGCTTGAGCTATCCAAGCTTCTAAATAAGGGTGAGCAAAAAAACTATTTTGCTAATCTGGTCTATTTTTTGCTCTGTTTGATCTATTAATAATCCATTTTATATGATCATTTTTTTATCCTTAATCTGAATTTTATCATTTTATAAGATCAGATATCTCTTTTAGTTATTCAGATATTTAAAATTGAAAATCCAAATTTTAAATGCAAACTATATTTAGATCTAGATAAATATGAACCTATTTTAATCTCCCTTCTCTATTTCAAAATTGCAAAAACCCTAAATCTGCGTGGCTTCTTCTTCTTTGCTGCGATTCACTCAAAAAGACGCAGGGACGGTGGTTTAAAGGTGGTTCACGATGAAGCTGGTCTGAGTGGAAGAGAAGATGGAGTGCTTCCTTCCGCGTTCGTGGATATCCCGTGGTGCAAATCTGAGAGGACGAGCTGGTTACATCGTTCTCTGGCCAGATGCTTAAAGGTCGAGATGCGCAGTAGAGGATGTTTTCAGTGTGTCTTGGTCCAGCATAGAGGAGCTCGCAAATCTGGTTTGTTAGCTTAGTTCTTGTGGCTCGTGCTTTTTGGCGTAATGCATATGGAGGTCGATCTGCGTGGCTATCTCTGTTTCCAGCAAACCTACGGTTGTCAACGGTGAGTCTGACATGCTCTTGTGTTGTCGTCGATGTTGTGCAATGGAGGTGCAGGGAGGAAGTCACCATGTTCTGAAATGTGTTGGGAGAAGATGAAGTTGACATGGCGGCCTAGGATTGGACAGATTTATAAAATTAAAAATAAAGATTCATAGAAAATATATATATTTTAATGAAAAATGTGGATCTAAAATTGGATTTGGATTTAAATCTTAATCTAAATATTTGGATTTGGATATTAAAAAGATCTAATCTGATTTTACAGAAAAATAAATATGGATATAATATTTGATCCAAATATTTGGACTTAAGTTAAATGTGGACAAGATTTTTAAAAATCTTATCCATGCCCACTCTTACTTCCAAAGGCAAAAATGGAATGAAAATGAGTGATTTTAGGGGGATATTCGGGTCTGTTGCATTGAGGTGTTGTGTTGCTGTCAAAACTAGTCTAAGAATGGTCAAAGAAACTTGCAACCTCCCTAGGAGGTTGTTGGGTCGTCCCCCCTATGCCACCAAACCAAATCTACCTTAAAACCTACCCATACTAAGCCACCTCTTACCAAATGAGCCCAAGCGTCAAAGTGCAATCCCCTATAAGATTTTTGGCAATCCCAAGGCCCAAACCAATCACATTTAGTGTCATAAAGTGCTCTAAATGATTGGCTCTTGATTTGGGGTCTAAATGGCAAAAGTCAACTCTAAGGTCAAACATGCCACTTTTGCACACTTGCTTTTTCAAAGTGCAACCCCCTCTCAAGTTTTTGGCAATCCCAAGGCCTAAACCAGTCACATTAGTGTCCTAAAGTGCTCCAAATGGTTGGCTCTTGATTTGGGGTCCAAATGGCAAAAGTCAACTCTAAGGTCAAACATGTCACTTTTGCACACTTCATGTTTTGCCACCAACTTGACCTTGCTGCCATGTGAACTTCTAGGCCTTCAAATCTTCAATTAAACCTTGCCTAAGGATAGAGGACCTGCAAATTGATCAAAAGCTCAAGTGGAGGGATTAGCTCTACCTAAACACAACTTGAATAACTAAGCTAAAATGACCAAAAACATGAAAACTAAGACTTTTGCTCAATTGGCCCTAAACCTCAAATTTTTGTGTTTGACCACTTCCAACAAGTGTAATTCGGCATTTATAATAATTTCACAAGGTCAAATCATACAATTTGGAAGAATTTCAAAAAGTCGACTCTAAAGTCAATTATGTCATGGTTTAAAGACTAAATGAGCAAAATTTGACTCTTAACACTAGGTTTGACTAACCTAAGACCCTAGGACTCAAAATATGATGCAACCACACTCAAATGATGTTTAGAAACACTCTACAAACACTAATTCTATGAAAATGTGAAAATGGCCAAAAGTGTGGAATCTAACCTAATATGTTCAAATTAGCTATTCTAGAATGGAAAAATGAACACTTTGACTAATGAAAACTAATAAAATTCAACACACATCAGTGGCAGAGGTAGAGGAACACAACCCATATATAAATCACTAATTGAGTGCTTCAAATTCCATAAGTTGGGACAATTCTAGTGTGAATGTCTTACCTTTGAACAAAAAACTGATTATATTGAAGTAGATGAAGACGACAAGGAGATATTGTTGATATCCTATGAAGAGCCTCATCTAACAAAAGAATAATTATGGTATTTTGATTATGGATGCAGTAATCATATGACAAGCCAAAAAAATTGGTTTATTGTTTTAACATAAGAGCATTTTAGAACATTAAAGCTTGGAAATGGCATGAAGATAATAGTGGTAGCAAAGGGAAGTATAAGGCTCCAATTGAAAGGAAAAACCTAGGTAATATATGATGTTTATTATATTCCAAAGCTTAAAACAATCTCTTAAGCATAGGACAACGTCAAGAGAAAACGTAGCCATTATAACTTCAGGTGGAACTTGCAAAGTATTTCATCCTAGGAAGGGGTTGATAAGATAAAAAACTCATATAAGTAAGAACTAAATGATTTATGTGCTAGTCTCTATACCTGAACATTTTTTATGTTTGCAAGTTGAAAATTCTTCTAAAAAAGAAGCTCACATGTGGCATTGCCGCTTTGGACACCTAAATCACAAGGCTTTGAGCACTCTTTCCAACAAGAAGATGGTGATTGGCTTACACTCCTTGACGTCTCCAAAGAAGATATGCACCATTGTTAGGTGAAAAACGACAAGTGCACCAGTCACACGTAGCAAGTAATAAATATCGTTCTCTCCACATGGACTTGTGCAACACATGACAAATCTCACAATTCACAACTCAAACAGACAACAAAGCTCACAAAAACACAAAGAAACTCTTTTTGGTATTTTATCAAACAATTGGTGTGCATAGAAATTTAACATAGATTATATACAATTGTCAAGACTAGATTTTATTCACTTTATTCTCATGCATTCACAAACATCTCAATTCCAATTTCAAGTCAAAATCAACTCACATGAATACTCAAATTTTATTCCTAGTGACTTTAAGTCTATGATAACTCATCAAGTTCCAATTCCTTGAATCCTCAACAAGTGAAATCATGCATTAAGTTAAAGAGTCTTAAGATTACTAATGGATCATGTTCGATCCGTAGATACAAGCTCCATTAGGCATTCAATTTCAGTTCTAGGTTCAAAAGACATTTTCTAACACCCAAAGAACCACAAATCATGCATGGGTGGCCAAACCAAAGGAAGCTTTAAGCATGGAAATCAAATACTAACATAGAAATGGAAAAGCATATGGATTAACATCACACAAAGTTCATTACATCTAATCTCAACAATAGGTTTAGCTTTTCATGCTGGAAAACCTAGGTTTTACAAATTGAAGAGATAGGGAAGAAATGGAAACCAAAGGGAAGATACAAGCCTTATCCCAAGGTTCTTGGCAATTGCTCCATGCTCCAATTGCGCCTCTCATTCACATCTCCATCTCCAATTCGAAACCCATCTTCCTCTCTAACCCCAAAAGGGGGAAAACCCACCATGAATGGAGGAGAAGACCCAATGAGGAGTGGGAGAGTTTCCCAAAACCCCTAACAACCTCCAAGAGGCTCTCCAAGCACCCAAAAGTGTTTCTCTATCGTGCAAAATGAGGAATCACATACCATCGCAAGAAACTAGATTTAAAACCCATTTTTTGACATGTCAGCGCCGTCACCGCTCAACCTTGTCTCAGTAGCGCTCAGCGCCAAGTTTTACGAATTGAATGGTGCTCAGCCCCACTTTCCACCGCTAAACCTTGTGGCGCTCAACCCCAGTTTTACACTGCTCAACCTTGGGCAGTTTGACAATATTATGTATTTGAAGCACTGGGCATGATTCCAGTGGTGTCCGACGCAGGTATTTACTTTAAAATATATCTTTTCTTGTTAAATCATGCTCCCTTGAGTTCTTGCTTGTTTTCCTCCACCACAAATGTTTCCTATTAACTTATTTAACACAGTTAAAAGAAAGATTAGAGGCAAAACAAGCATAACACAAATAAAACATAAAACAATACAAAACACATTAAACTTAAGGATGTAACAAGATCAAAGTTAGGAAAGAGTTGATTTATTCATGACAATAAACACACAAAAAGAGGTAAAAATGGACATTATCAACCACATGTTTAACTAGCAAGCAACATAGAAACCCTATAGCAAGAAAGAGTTTATTGGAGAGCATCATGGCGCCTTCAGTTGGTGCACTCCGACATTTGCAGCCCTATTTAGCCAACTTCAAACAATAACAAAATGGTACATACTAAGCTTTATAGATTATTGTACTCGTTAGACTTGGGTTTTTTTTTTCTTACAAAGGTTCAAAGCTCGCGTTGAAAATGAGATTGAAGCCTACACCACTTGTTTGAGGACCAATAGGGGTGGTGAATTCACCTCAAACGAGTTTGAAGAATTTTTTCATTCACAAGGTATCAGTAGACAATTGATATTATCTTGTACCCCTCACTAGAATGGAGTGGTAGAAAGGAAAAACAAGACCATTATGAATGTTATTCGATCTATGTTAAGTGAGAAGCAAGAACATAAATTCTTGTAGCCTAAAGCCATGAAATGGCGAGTGCATATTCAAAAAAGATGTCCAATTGCAGTAGTGAAAAAGAAGACCCCAAAAAGAGCTTGGACTAGTGAGACACCTATAGTGGATTACTTTCGCATTTTAGGATGTTTGAAACATGTTCATGTACGAGACCAGAGCAAAACAAAATTTGATGAGAAGAGTAGAAAATGTGTATTCTTAGGAGTTAGCGATGAATCCAAGGCATGAAGGTTATATAATCCACTACAAGAAAAATCATTATTACCGACGGTCAAAATCCGTCGGTAATGGTCAAAATCCGTCGCTAAATCAACATTACCGACGGATTATCGACGGCCAAAAATTCGTCAGTAAAATGTTTGTCTATAAAATTTTACCGACGGAAATCATGTTCCGTCGGTAATTACCGACGGATCAATCCGTCGATAAATTTGCCGATAATTATCGACAAAAAAATCCATCGGTAAATCTGTCGGTAATTATCGACGGAAAAATCCGTCGGTAATTAACGACGGATGTTCGTCGTTAATTACCGACCGAAATATCCGTTGGTAATTACCAAAAATCCGTCGGTAAATTTGTTACACTATTCATCTTCTTCCTCCTCCCTCTTTCAATTTTTTTTTTCATTTTTTTTTTTGTGGTCGCCGTCCCCGTCGCCGTCAATGTCGCCGTCGTCGTCGCCGTCACCATCGCCGTCGCCACTGCCACCATCGTCGCCGCCACCGTCGCCGCCGCCGCCGTCGTCTTCTTCTTCTTCTCCTTCTTCTCCTTCATCTTCTCCTTCTTCATCTTCTTCTTCTCCTTCTTCCTCTCTTCTTCTTCTTCTTCTCCTTCTTTTCTTCTCCTTCTTCTTCTCTTTCTTCTTCTTCTTCTCCTTCTTTTCTTCTCCTTCTTCTTCTCTTTCTCCTTCTTTTTCTTCTTCTTCTCCTTCTTCTCTTCTTCTTCTTCTCTTCTTCTTCTTCTTCTTCTTCTTCTCCTTCTTTTTCTTCTTTTCTCCTTCTCCTCGTCTTCTTATAAGGTCAGATTTAGGCGGGAAAATTCCCGCTTCTTTTACCGACGGATAAATCCATCGGTAATTTCGTCGATAAAAAAAAATAAATTATCGACGGATTTTACCGACGAATTTTGAGTTATGTAAGTATCGATGGATTTACCGACGGAAAAATCCGTCGGTAATTCAAATTTGGACGAGAAATTTCCCACTTCTTTTATCGACGGATTTTTCCGTCGGTAATTCAAATTTGGGTGGGAAATTTCCCGCTTCTTTTACCGACGGAAAAATCCGTCGGTAATTTTGTCGGTAAAAAAAATTTGAATTATTGACGGATTTTACCGACAGATTTTTCTGTCGGTAAATAAAATTTTTTTTACCGACAGATTTTTCCGTCGGTAATTAAAATTTGAAAATCCGTTGGTAATTCAAATTTATCGACAAAAGTATATCCGTCGGTAATTTCAATTTTTTTGTAGTGATCCCATCTCAAACAAAATTATTGTTAGTAAAGATGATGTCTTTGAAGAAGAGAAAAGTTGGGATTGGCAAAGAAGCGAGGAAGAAAGCAACAAGATGTATTCTAGTGGGAAGGAGTAATTAAAAGTGATGGCGAAGCTAAAAATAGTGGAGAGAGTAACTAGAATGGGGATGAAAATGGAACCACCAGCTTGCATAGCAGTCCAAAAGTGACACCTCCAAATGAAGACTTGAATGTAGGAAGGGGTGCACGTGAAAGAATAGCACCAGGGTGGATGACAAGTTATGAAACTAGGTAGGATCATCTGAAGAAGAATCCTTAAATACAATGATGATAGTTGACACTGATCCAATTTCATTTGAGGAAGCTATAAAAGACAACAATTGGCAAGAAGCAATGACAAAAGAAATTGAAGTCATCAAGAAGAATCAAACTTGAGAACTTATTGTGTTACCTAAAGGAGTCAAATCTATTGTTGTTAAGTGGGTCTTTAAAATCAAACTTAACGAAGATGGGACTGTGGAGAAACTTAAAGCAAGGTTGGTGGCAACAGGGTATGTTAAACACCATGGAATGGACTACACTAAAGTATTTGCTCCAGTGGCCAGACTTTATACCATTCGAGTGATACTTGCCACTGCTGCTTAATTTGGTTGGTATGTATTTCAACTTGATGTGAAAATCACTTTCCTTCATGGAGAGCTTAAAGAAGAAGTGTTTGTACAACAACCTGAGGGGTTCATAAATAAAGCAAAAAAGGAGAAAGTCTACAAGCTAAAGAAAGCCATAGGCACCACAAGCATGGTACTACAGAATTGAAGCTTACTTTGCACGTGAAGACTTTAAGAGATGTCCAAGTGAGAACACACTCTTCACAAAGTCATAAGGAGGTAAAATATTAATAGTCAATTTGTATGTTAATGATTTAATATTTATAAGGAATGATAGAACCATGTGTGAGGAGTTTAAAATTTCAATGATGTTAAAGTTTGACATGCATGACTTGGGAAAGATGAAACATTTTCTGATAATAGAAATTAAACAGTGTTCAACTCGAATTTTCTTTTTTCAAAGGAGGTATGCATGAGCAATTTTAACTAGATTTGGCATGGGTGATAGTAATGTTGTCAAAAATCCAATAGTACTAGAAATAAAGTTGTCAAAATATGAAGGAGGGATGAGAGTTAATGCAACACTATTTAAACAGTTGGTTGAGAGTCTCATGTATCTGATAATAACCAGACCTGACCTGATGTATGTTGTTAGTTTGATAAGCAGGTTCATATCCAGTCATATTATGTCACACTAGACAACAACAAAATGAATTCTAAGATATTTGAAGGGAACAAATGATTTTGGCATTTTTTATTGAGGAGGAGAAAGAAGCTTATAACTTATAGTCTTCACAAATAGTGATTATGTTGGTGACAGATGATTGGAATAGTACATATGGCTTTGTAATCATGATGGGATATGAAGATGTTTCTTGGTCCTTAAAGAAGCAGAGAATAGTGGGTCTATCTACCACAGAAGCAAAATATATAGCAACAACATTGTGTGCTTGTCAGTGTGTTTAGCTTAGAAGGCTACTAGAAATACTTGGCATTCAATAGAAGACAAGTACTATAATTGTCTGTGAGAAAAACTCCACTATATAGTTGTCCAAGAATCCAGTGCTTCATGGAAAAAGCAAGCATATTGGTATAAGGTTTCGTTTCTTAAGAGGGTTAGAGAATGATGAAATTGTGGAATTAAGGTACTGCATCTCTTGGGATCAAATTGCAGACGTCATGACAAAGCTTGTGAAGTTAGAGCAATTTGAGAAGCTTCGTAACATGGTTGGAGTAACTGAAATTTCTAAAATATGCTAGATGTAAAAACATTAGCTTTAAGGGAAGGAATGTTCCAAAATATTTCTTTTTGTTTTGGATATTTTATTACCTAGTTTTTTGGCAAATATTACGCTCTATTTCAGATTGTTAGTAACAATGATGTAGATTTTTGTAGACGTAGTTTTGTTCTTCCATTCATTATAAATACCTATGTTTCTGATGAAATAGAAACAGTGAGGCATAATATTTTTCCCTTCCACCCATTCCTTTATTGAGTGTTAACATCAACAATTCAAATGCTAGCCTAAAACTTGTTTGACACATTAAAAAAATTTAACATAATTTGGTTAAAAAGATTATATTCATTCATTTTTAAAGTTTATAATCAAAATATATCAAAATTTTGAATAGGAACAAATTTCAATTTCACGTCAATATTGTAAAACTAAAAATATATTTAACTCAAAATTCAATTTAACTTTGATTTGTGTCGTTGAAATAATATATTTATCCCTTTATCTCCGTATATATTTTGTATGTACATTCATAGGGTGGTGAAATAATCTATTTACCTTTATTTTCCATACTTTTCATCATCTTCTTATATTAGATCCATACCTTTTTTTTCCATTATACTTCTTAAGTTTTTTTTCAGATCCGTTCTCAAAACACTTCACTACAGGAACTATCTTTTACATTAATTGATTTTTAATTATTTTAATGTATATATTCATTGAAAAATACCTTCTAAATTATAAAATGTGAAATACATTTTTTTAATTTAAAATACACAATCCAAAATATAAATTTGTATTTCAGCAGAAAGAAAAAAAATAAAAAAATATATTCTTAAATGCACAACTCGATATATAAAATCAAAAATATATTTTGCACACATTCCAAAATTCAAAATTTGTATTCCGAATATACGATCCAAAATACAAATTTATAGTTATTATTGTAACGGATTTTAAGTGTACGAATTAATTTCCAATTGTTCTCTTATTAACATGTTCATTTTATTATCTTACCATTTAGATTTTGTATCTGATTTTTTTATCTTTTTAACTCAATTAACTAACTATACGAATTTTGTATTCAATAATGTGAAACATATTTTTATTTTGTATTTTGAATTGTGCAATCGAAATGTAAATTTTTGCATTCTAAAATATAATCTAGAATAAAAAAATTATTCTAAAATGTACGATATAAGAGTGAAAATAGAAATCCTAAATTATAAAGTAAATTTGGAAATTTTAAGTTTATAGGGGGCACCCGTTGAAATTATGGAGGTGCACGAAAAAACTACTTTGTTTGTGTTTGTTGGTGGAGCAAAAGAATGGAGAAAAAAGGAGGAAAGGGGGAAAAGTTCAATAAGCAATCCTAGAAAAGGAGGTAACAATAAATAACAAAAGCATGAAGTTAAAAAGCACCAAACAACTCTCGTTGTAATAGAAACTAAAATACCTATGCTTCATCATTTTGAAACTTCTGAACCAATATAACCAGAGACGCATCCATGAGGTGTGAATCATGTGACAAGTTGCATTTGAATTTTCATTAAGACAAGAGAAAAATGAAAAACTAGACCGTATTCAGACGACTATTAATCTCTCACACATAAAATACGATTAAGTCGAATTTGACAACATAATCCAATTACTACTTAGAATGATTCAATAAATAACACTGCGTAATAAGTAACTCAATGTAATAAAAAAAAGCAAAACTATGGTTTATCATAAAACATTAACAAAACCTACATATGATGATTAACATTCATCATATCTATATCTGGAAGTCAGCCTATACAGCTGCCTTGGTAGCACTGGAAATCTTGGACCTCCGCTTGGCCAAACTCTCACTGCGGCGTTCCCTCTGCTCCTTCAACCTGGAGGCAAGGAGTTTCTGGTACTCTGCTGCCTCTGATTTTGCCTTCGCAATTCTCTTTTTCTTATCAGCAATCCTTGCCCTCTTTCTTTGGAGAGTAAGAGGAGTGACTAGTCTTTGAATCTTTGGAGCTTTGCTCACCTTTTTCCCTGCAATAATAAGTGCCAACCCATTCAGACTATAATCCATCACAGAGTACGTTTCTTATCCAGTGTCCCAAAGGGACCATAGCCTAATTAAGCCTCAAATTCTTCATTTTAAATTAAATCAAGTGATACAAGGATGGAAAATATGGTTTCTTAGCACAGCAAATTCTTAAAGGGTAAAACTTCATTCAGGAAGACGGCGAGAAAATTATATGTTTTCAAAAAATTTAAGCAAGTCAACAACCCCATTCAGTTAACATGAAACAAAGAAAACTTTAAGATCTATCAGAAACCACAATTTCAATAATCAACAAGAATAACATCGTGTTTCATTGTAGATTAATTTTTATGGAAATCATTTAGCTGTACAATTTAAGAAATGATCTTTGGAATACTACTACAAATGAAGCATGGGGACTTTACCTGCTTTTGTTGTAAATGTCCGACGGTAAGTGTTGACATACTTCCTAACATCATCCTCTTTAGAAAGGTTGAACAGTTTCCGGATTTTGGAGGCTCTCTTTGGACCTCTCATCCTTGGCTTCTCAATGTCAGTCAATCCTGGCAAGTCATTTTCACCCTTCTTCACAATTACCAAGTTCAGAACAGATAGGTCAGGGCTCACAATGCACCCTCGAACAGACTTTCTCCTGCGCTCTCCATTACGCCTTCCATATCCACGGAAACATGGAGTTCCTATTCAACAAATGGAATACATTTTAAAAGATAAAGTTCTCAAAGGCAGAGAACAGAAAATGGAATTGATTTTAAATACAAAATCAGAACAGTAAAAGGATATGTAGAGTACTTAAAACATACCCCTGTGAAGAAGCAGGCGAACCCGACCAGGGGTCAGCACACCCTGCTTCATTGGGAATCCTTGTTTGTCACACCCTCCAGTAATTTTGAATACATAACCTTTAAACTCCTGTTGCCAACAAGAGACATGATGAAATATCACTAAAAATTCAGCAAAACTTTGGATCACACATTTAAGGTTTGAAGCTAAAGGGCATACATACCTCACCAAGTGCATCTCCACTGACCTCCTGTGAGATCCTCTTGTCCCAAAATGCTCGTCTGTAATTTGAAGTTGGGAATATTTTAGTATGAACACAAGTTGCATTGCCCAAAAGAAGATATGGCACAAGCCTCATATACAGCATTTAACACTTTTAAAATTTAAATTAAATTCATTTTTTTTATTTTATTTCCTATAGTGATCAAGTATAAGGAAGATTAATACGAAGATACTATTGAAACTAGAAAGATATAAATTGCTCATAAATTTCACATGCCTAAAGGATTAAAATTTCAACAGATTCATCTATTAAAAGGCACTCCTTCGCTAATATCCCACATTATATATGTTTATATTTCAAATTGTCTCCTTCATACTTCGTATACCAGACACACTTCCAGAAAAAAAAAAAAAAAAGTTAGGATTTGTATGGATAAATAAATGGGCAAATAATACAAATATATTTTTAGAGACTTAACTTTTTCTCTTAAATAGATTAACTTTACTTCAAAATAACACTAAAATACCTATTTATATTTATATAGTATTACAAAGTTTATAGTATAATTTGACTGGACAATTAATATTCATTGGCTAAGCTATACTGATTTTGAAAAGAGTAAAATGATAATAATGATTATACCAGTAGAAAACAATAGGAGGAATTCTAAAAATTCTAGAAATAGTTTATTACAACCTAAATAAACGGGGGGAAGCAAATTTTAACTATACATCTTTCTTTCGGGGACACAAAAAAAATAGGAAAAGATTAGAAGAGGAGTAAAAAAAAAAAAAGGAAAGTGAAGAAAATACAGTTTCTGATCGTCATCGATCTCGAGCTTTTTCTGGCATCCAGTAGTGGGATTCGCAATGTTGAACTGCAGAATAAAAGACACAAAATGAAATT
>Ga0214543_1007862_pt1 | contig 17913 bp, 6 predicted proteins | sample CNSS2metaG_FD_160094 | JGI IMG/M metagenome (GOLD analysis project Ga0214543, IMG submission 160094) | Root nodule microbial communities from cowpea collected in UCLA plant growth center, Los Angeles, California, USA - CNSS2 | ecosystem: Host-associated > Plants > Roots > Nodule | place: USA... | reverse complement strand
ATATATATATATACGATATGTTTCACAATTTCATCTTTAGACTATTGTTCTGGTAAAAAAAGGTGTAAAATAACCTTAGACCGAAGACAAAAAGAAAGAAGTATTTTACCCTTAGCTAATAACTCACTTAGGCCAAAATAATCCCCCCCTTGACCGTGGAAATAACACTCTTATTTATAAGCAAGTCGGGTACAATTTTTGTTGATATACATAATGAAATATTCTCAAATAATCTAATCAAAAGATAATTAGTAAATAACAACAATAATATCTCCTAATCTGGTTTATATTCATCAAATGTAGATGAGATTTTTCTCCAAGATTTTGCTTTATATTCTCGAATATTCTCCTCTCAATCTTAGCTTCCTACAGTGAGGTCGGCCCTAGGGTGACATCCTCACAAATCTTGAATCATCAACCAGCTACCCTTAGTGGCGTTAGTCCTAGGGAGACATCCTTCTGGATTCTTGCAATGACCTCGAATATATGGAGACATCCTTCTGGATTCTTGCAATGACTCCGGCTATATGGAGACATCCTTCTGGATTCCTACAATGAACTCGGCTTTGTGGAGACATCCTTTTGGATTCTTGCAATGACCTCGGCTCTATGGAGACGTGTTTTCTGACTTGAATTTTCGCTTGATTCCTTGGCCTATTAAATACATTAGTTTATTAGAGATCTTTTTCATTCGGGAGGGCACAACTATATTTACATAAATGTTTTTCAATATAATACAATGTGTTGATAATGTTATTACATCACAAAGATTCAATGTAAATAATACAAATTAGTAAATGAAAAGATAAATTATAACTAAGGAGAATGAAGTCTCAATTCACATTTGAGGAGGTTGAAATTTTATCTCTCCATTAAGAGCTGCAACATTTAATTATTTTGCTGAATTTATCTCTCATTGTTGAATATTCTATCACAAAAATCATCCCTCTCAGTTTGAACTTCGAACAACATATTTTTTTAACTGATCAATCTCGTCTGTCATACCTTGTACATATGAAAATGTAGAATCATGATAGGATTGTCTCCCAATTGTTTGGTTGACTCAAATCCAAGCCTATACACCTTACCTTTGTTAATTCCAACAACTTTACACCAAATTTGTAATTCACCAGGTGGAGATACTCCTATAATAAATGTTGATTGAGATGCTTCTATAAATACATGGCAATCATGACATTTCATTCCAATCGTTCTTCCTTGTTCTATTTTCACCCATCTACACAAATTTGAGGCATAACCATCAGGCATTTTTAACTTAGTAATCCATTTATACACAAAAATTTTTAGTTCCTTATATAACACAAACTTTGCTTTAGGCTTCACAACTTTTCCATTTGGTATTTGGTGTAATTCTTAGACTATCTTTTTAAATCCATTCTTACCTTCATATCACCGTTGGTCTTATCTTTGATATCCATCATTGTATTAAAGACATTGTCAACCAGTTTTTTTTTCAATATGCACCACATCAAGATTAGGCCTTAGGTTGGAATTCCAATATGGCAATTCCCAGAAAATGTTTTGTTTTATCCAATTGTGAGCTATACCACAACCATAACAGGAAAATTGTCCTTAGTTACTCTGGGAAAACAATCAACTTGTTTCCACACATCAACCCCATACAACATCAAAGGAGGTTGAGAATATTCAACTCAATTCTTCAAAAATGCCTTCTTATTTCTTCTACATGCTTGATCCATTAGAAAAAATTAATGATGACAATCAAACCAAGAAATATTTACAACCATTGTCCAACTAAAAACTTTGTGATTCATGCAATATGGACATGCCAATCTTCCTAATGTATACTCCAACCTGGCAACATATCATATGTAGGGAAATCATTCCTAGTCCATATTAATGCATTTTCATGGTAAAGTTTTGTTTGCTTGATATGTCATATGTTAACACACCTTCATTCCATAATAGTTTTAACTCATTTATCAATGGTTGCAAATATAAATCTATTTCTTCCTTTGGATTTTTTGGCCTAGGGATAATCAAATTTAAAAGACTATAATATGGAATAGTCATGGACAATTCTGGTGGTAAAGTATAAGGAGTTACAATCACTGGCCAACAAGAATATGGGTTTCCTAATTGAACATATGGTGTGATACAGTCATCGCATAACCCCAATCTTACATTTCCTAGTTCAAGTGAAAAATCAAGAAATGTTTCATCATACTATTTCCATGCTGCTCCATTTGATGGATGACACAAACATCCTTCCTTTTTTCTATTTTCATAATGTCACCTCATAGATGGAGCAAAACTCATTTATGCATATAATCCCCTAAGCCTAAGAATGAGTGGTAAATAATGCATTATTTTCATAGGAACATGTTTATGTTTACCCTACCCACTTTTTTTTTTCTTGTAACGAGGTTTGTGACAAAACTTGCATTATGTTAATTATTTATCCCCATTTGAGTAGAATAAGATACACTCATCAATACAACAATCAATCTTTCTTTGCAAACAAACCAAAATTGTGTAGTGCTTGTTACACAAATAGAAATGGGAAAAAGTTTTACGATAGGAAACGAAAATGAGAAAAAATTTTACAATGAGAAATTTTGGGGGGAGTTTGATAAATAAAAGTAAAAATATAGTCAACAATTTAGTGACAAAATTTAGTCACCAATAGTGACTATGGATGGCAACGGGGCGGGGACGGGTTTCGCTATCCCATACCCATCCCTGCAGAAAAAATTCATCCCCATCCCCATACCCATACCCAAACCCAATGGGTATCAAACTTTTGTTCCATCCCCATCCCCACCAAGTAATGGGTATAATCTCGTACCCATACCCGTACCCGTGTTCTAACTACTTCAATATTAATTTTTATAAAAGAAAAAAAATTACAGTAAAGAAAAAATAATATTATCAAATATTCAATATCAGGAGGATGATTGTTTCTTCCATATCAAATACTTTGAAATAAATTATAATTGTTTACATTTTAGATTAGAATACTAAATAAAATTTCATGAGAACCAAAACATTTATTAAATTTGCAAACTACAAACATTAATGAAACTTAGTTGATAAAATAAAAAAATATTTAAAAAATAATAAAAGGAAAACAAATATTCAAATTAAAATATATTTTAAATGTTTGTTTACTTCAATTTTTTAAATTTTAATTAATCTCTTTTTTGTACACTAATAAAAGTTATAATACATCACTTGATCAAAATGACACAAAGAACAAATAATAAACATAATAAAATTTTAACATAGATTTTGTATCTTTTGAACTCCAATATATGTTGGATAGTGACAAAAAAATATTCATAGCAATTACATTAAATTTTTATATTGTAGTAAATAAAAGTTATTTATACAATTAAAGTGAAAAACTTACAGTATGATTAATAATGAGTTAGAAAATAAAAAATAATTGGATAGAATATATCGAAATATTATTTAGCATGATGAAAATAAACAATAAATAATAGTATTAAAAAATTAGCAAATGTGTGTCTTAGAAATAATTTGAGAAACTATTGAAAGAAATCACACAAAGGAAATCAAATGTATAATTAAGGGTATGATAAGATGAAAAATACCTTAGAGATCTAAGAAAAAAATTCAAATATTATCATATATACTCAATGGTTGAAAAATAACAAAAATTATTTTAACGAAACAAAAAATTTCTTCAAATTAAACAAAAATTAATAATAATAAGTAAAGAATTGTTTTTATATTACCTTAAATTGAGAGTATAAACATTCTCATGTGAAAGGAAAATATATAATAAATAAAAATATTAAAAATAATAGAAACATTCAAATGTGAGGCATAAAAGTTTTTTAATTAACATACATCTTTTTAACATAATTACATAAAGGTTATAAAAAGATAAAAAATATATTGGAGATACGAATGAGTTTCATGACAAACCAAATAATTAGAAGAAATAAAAAATAGAAAGTATATATATATATATATATATATATATATATATATATATAGGGTTAATTAATTGTGAATATTTTAATAATTTAAACGGAGACGGAGATATGGCGGGGACGGGTATTATGGCGGGGATATGTACATCCCCATACCCAATTGAAAAAGTCGGGAATTCCCCGTACCCATACCCATACCCAGTCAATGCGGGGATTCCCCGTCAAAACGGGGACGGGTTCGGGCAATACCCACGGGGGCGGGTTTATTTGCCATCTCTAATAGTGACCGCATTTTTCAATTACTGATTTCATTCACTATTCCACAAATTTCTAGACCTAACTTAAAGTGTTAGAGTGCGTTTACAAGTACTTGACCCCGTAAGGACTAAATAGACTCATCAAGAGTGTAGGACCCAGAAAAATTAAATAAATAAATATTTATTTAGTATAAATGTAATTAAAGTGATCTTTATAGTAATTAATGCGGAGATTTATAATAAGGAACAATACTAGCTGAAGTCGTTGAGAGACTTGTTTACATTGAAGGGATTTGGGTTTAAGTCTTGTGTATGCCATTAGTGTGTTAATTTTATTATTTAATTGTTTTGCATACATGCATAGTTTTTGGATACGAAATGATAAAGCCTTGTGTATATGAAATGCCAAGAAACATGAATTGGCTTGTTGGTTATTCATTTGCTTGGTAAACATGTGGTTGAGGGTTCGAACTTGGTTAGTGCTAAATAATTACTTTTACGTTGGACTTATTTTTGCTATGTTGGAAGAGGGCTCAAAAAATGATGAGCTAAAAACCACCATATAATGCCTATTAATGGCAATTTATTTTTATTTTAATAAATTATTTTAAGGCTAAAAAATGAAATGTAGAAGGAGAGTTAGTGGGAATAACCCTAGTCGTCTTCAGAGAAGCTAGAGAGGTAGAGGTTAGGATTCTGATGAGCTAAAAACCACCATGTAATGCCTATAAATGGCAATTTATTTTTATTTTCATAACTTTATTTTAATAAATTATTTTAAGGCTAAAAATGATATGTAGAAGAAGAGTTAGTGGGAATGGGAAAGGTTTCGTACAATTGCAAAAGGAAAGTGTGAGAGAATTGAAAATTAATCCAAAGAGACAGTGAGGACGTTAGAAAGAGTGCCAAGTGGGAAAAGCAAAGGGTAGATCGACTTCTGGGCAAAAAGGATGTTAGGAGCGCTATTGGAGTAGGAATTCCATGTAAAAGGAGTTGCACAAAAATGTTTAAAATTATAAATTATGTGTTGTCTTAATGATATTGGAATATGGGTGCCTATCACTTCTGTTTTGGATTGAAATTTGTGTTTATTGGGTTTTTGCCTAGAAACCGCATGGCGGTGTTCTTGGCCCGCCAGGCGACACATACAAATTGCACTAATTTCTGTGTTTCGCCCAAAAATCGTCTGACAGTAGTTATGAACCGCTAGGCGGCACGACTTGCATTAAGCCATTTATGCATTTTTTTGGGGGAGGTTAGGACCATTTATGAGCTTAAAACCACAATGTAATGCCTATCAATGGCAATTTATTTTTATTTTCGTATTTCTATTTTAATAAATTATTTTAGGGCTGAAAAATGAAATGTAGAAGGAAGGGTTTCCTACAACTGCAAAAGGAAAGTGTGAAAGCATTGAAAACTAAGCCAAAGAGAGAGTGAAGAGGTTAGAAAGAGTGTCAAGTGGGAAAAGCAAAGGGTAGATCGACTTTGGGCAAGGAGGATCGTTATGAGTGCAATTGAAGCAGGAATTCCAGGTAAGGGAAATTGCACCAACATGCTTAAAATTATAAATTATTTGTTGTCTTAATGATATTGGAATATGGATGCCTACCACTTCTGTTTTGGATTGAAATTTGCGTTTACTAGGTTTCTGCCTAGAAATTGCCTGGCGGTGTTCTTGGCCCGTCAGGCGACACATACAAATTGCATTAATTTCTAGGTTTCGCCCATAAATTTCCTGGCGACAGTTATGAACTGCCAGGCGGCGCGACCTGCATTCAACCATTTCTGCGTTTTGTGCGGTTCAGAGGCATCCAGGGTTGGTTCTGTTGATTCGTTTTTCTCGAATTGAATGTTTCTCGCTACAAATGGTTAGGATATGCAACTAATCAGTTATGCCTTGGTTATTTGATGAGTAAAAAGGAGTAGTGGGGTTATTTTGGGTTGAAAATGGGAATATATATTGATTGTCGATTGTTTGATGTCCAGTTGTGCAATGTGTGATATTATGATGGTTTGGATTAAATGGGAATATGATTGGATGATTATGCATGAAATTATGGCTAAAAGATTATGTTAAATTTTGGGTGAACATGAATAATTGGATAAAAGGGATTTTTGTAGGTGTTGGCTAATATGAGTTTTAGATCTGGTATGAGTGCATGCAATATTGGGTTACTATGTTTCAATTTTATGGACAAGAAATATGATTGATGAATTCAAATGGTGGCTTGTCTAAATTTTGAATATGCATGAATATACATATGTGATTGGGAAGTATGATGTGTGCGAGTACATTGTATGTCATGCTATGTAATTAGTATTCTAGTTTTGGGTTTAACTCTAATGCATAAAATATCAAGATAAAATGGACCTAAGTAAACTACCATGAGACTAATGCCTTGTGTTGATGTTAAAGCTTGGGTTGGCATGAGAGATTGGGTTAAAGGGAATAATTCTGGGATTTTTTTGAGATACTCTTATGACCTTGCATGAGTTGAATGGCATTATTGGTTCTTGGTTTATGTTCCTAAAAAGCATGATTAATATTGTATGGTTTAAGCATTAGTATGGTCGTAATTGGTGAATACATGTGAGTGTAAAAATATGTTTAATGCGTAGGAGGTGCAATATATAGCATTTGGGTCATGTTGAGATAAATGAATATGTATCTAAATGAACTAGAATGGTATGTTTTTGGGTGTTAGGTTCATTAGGACATGTTCCAAGGTGCAAAACCAATGTTTTCTCGCCACTTATATAGCGCCTGGCGGCACGGGGAAAATCGCCAGGCAATAAGGGTCAACCAGGGAAGTTGTTAAGGGAGTGGCACCTGATGACACATCTGTACCGTCAGGCAAATGCCAAACCTGAGAGTTGCTGCCTAGTGATACTAAATAACCGCTAGGTAGTCTACAACGTGACTTTGCCTAGCGGCACTTAGGCTACGCCATGCGATAATACAGGGTCAGTGGACTTTTGTGGTGCATTTTGCATGAATTGGTGTGATGGTCTTGGTCTGGAATTATGCTTGGATCCTTTTACAAGTGGGAGGTTCGTAATGGAGTTGGAAACACATGATTAATACGGACGGGAAGGTTCATATTTGATCTACTCCTATGTGGGGATACGAGCGGGGATGTTCATGTGTTTTGTGCTCACACTTGAGGTTGTTATGAGCGGGGAGGTTTATTGTAGGTGGTCACGCGTGTTGGACTATGAGCGGGGCAGTTCGTAGAGTTGGACTACGAGCAGGGAGGTTCTTAGAGTTGAATCACGAGTGGGCAGGTTTGTGGAAGCATTGGAATCCCTAAGACCAAGATTGAGTATGTACTGATCTTATATAGGTCAAGTTGATGATATTGATAGTTTTACACGACTTAATGATATTGACTTTGTGTATAAGACATGTTGAGACCCATTTACGAGTGGTGGCTCATAATGGATTATAAACAGGCGGCGATCATGGCTGGTAGGCTAATGATGCTAGAAATCATGTGTGAGCATACAAGTGAGAGGCTCATATTGGCTAGCTCCACTTGATTGTCACTCACGGGTGGTAGGCCGGTGATGTTGGGAATCATGTGCGAATACGAACAGTGGTTCATATTGTTTAGCTCCACCTGGTTGTTACAGATAGTGGTTCGTAACATTATATTTCCACGCATGTTGGTCTGCGAGTGGGAAGCTGGTAGAGGTTGGACCACGAGTGGTAGGCTCGTGGCAGCATGTGTCGTCTTAAGGTTATTGTCAAAGTGTGTAGAATGTGGATGAAGATGGTGGAGGCCATGATTGTTTGTGCATAAGGATAAAAGTTCTCATAAGGGGTTTTTGGAATAGTTCAAATGCTTTGGGTGAAGGTTCTATGATATAATTATTTATGCAAGTTAATTATATTGAGTTCACTCTTTCAGCTTGTGTTTGGCGATGATCGTGTAACTTGCTACACGGGAGCAAATGATGTTGCAGGTGACGGTGTTAATTGATGGAGGCGTGGTTCATGATCGTCATAAGGATTTCAGAGCAGTTGATGGAATCATGCCCAAGACCTTCAAAGAGATCTCGGATTAGCTTCAGATCGTAGAATAGGAACTCTTTTATAATTTCTATAATGTTTTTGTTTGGGCTTTATCGGACATTTTGTTGTGTTGGGCCTTTTGGTGTTTTGGCCCATAGTATATAAGCCATTGTGAGGAACATTTGTATTAAGATTTGAGTCATATGAAAATTTAAGTTTTCTCTCAAGTCTCGAGGTTTTCCTCAGAACCACCGATCCTTATCTTTGAATCTCCGATTCAAAGTGGCGGATCTTCCTCACTTATCTTGGAACCTCCTCCAAGGGGCGTGATTTCCTCCCGTTCCGCAAAAATCCCCAATCGACGTCCTCTATTTCCCCCTTTTCGTTTTAGGGTTCGTACCCAAATTCGTTCGAGATGTTTTTCACAATAAATCCGACACGATCCTTCATCATTTGGTAATCAGAGCTAAGTTAATTGTTCTTCTGAGATTGGTCTCAGATTTTTTTTGTTCTCTTATTTGTTTCGCGTGTTGGGTTCTGGTGTTATCTTGCATTCAACGTGTGCAGTGGCGGATCTTGACGAGAATTGTTGGGGGAGCCAAAATAATACATCAAAAATTTATATATTTAATTATTGTCACTAATAAAATAAAATTAAATACATAATTTAGTATAATAATAACTAAAAAAAATCACACATATCTAAAAAATTGTCAAAAGAAAATTCAATAATAATCAAACCACACTTAAAATCCAGTTATTAAAAACACAAAGTACAATATTTTTTTTCTATTTTCATAAAATAAAAAATTAATATACAAGAAGCTGATTAAACTAATATTTTACTATCAAGTGAGACAAGAGAGAATTACCTTCTTCTTGATTTCTTCAAGAATGGAAGAAAACCACTGAAAGATGAGAGCAAAAATAATAGATCTTTTTCTCTTCGGAAACAAAAGAAGATAGGTGAGAACAATTTGTGAGAAATTCAAGACATATAATGGAACTACAACTAAAATTCAGTTATAAAAAAACACACAGTATACTATTTTTTCTTCTATGTTCATAAAATAAAAAAATAATATAAAACATACTCATTAAATAAATTATTAAACTAATATTTCACTATCAATTGAGACCAAAGAATTACCTTCTTTTTTTTCCCTCAAGTATGGAAGAGAGCAGAGGAGAAATAAGAGAAAAAATGATAGATCTTTTTCTCTTCAAAAACAAAAGAAAACAACTGAGAATGAGATATGAGAACAATTTGTGAGAAACTCAAAACATATAATGGAACCACAATTAAGATTCGGTTATAAAAAAAAAACACAGTACAACTTTTTTTCTATATTCATGAAATAAACAATTAATATAAAAGAGAATCATTAAATAAATTATTAAACTAATATTTCACTATCAATTGAGACCAAAGAATTACCTTCTTCTTTAGTTCCATGAGAATGGAAGGAAAAGGACAGAGGATAAATAAGAGCAAAAATAATAGATCTTTTTCTCTTCGAAAACAAGAAAAAACATGTGAGAATGGAATATGAGAACAATTTATGAGAAACTCAAATCATAATAAATAGAAAAATAAAAAAATATCTTGATAAATCTTTTTATTCTTTATTTTTTATTGTGTTTAATTTTATATTTTATTATTTTTTAACATTAATTATTATGTTTATAAAAGAAATAAAATATTTGATTTAATTATAATATATTTTTTAATATATATAATATATAAAAAATTAAAATATATATAATATTAAAAAAAATATTAAAACTTTAGGGGGGCCATGGCCTCTCCCTGCACCAACAGTGCTCCGCCACTGAACGTGTGCGCTCTTTCTCATTCACTGAAGCACCTGGGCGCTTGAATTTACCTTTGGTGTTTTCGTCCACTTGCTTAGTCTTTTCTTCTACTCACGATGGTTGTGTGGACGACTTTGAGCACTTGAGGTTGCATTTGAGTTGTTCAATTGGTGGTGGGTTGCGTTGTTTCTGTTAGCGTACGTGGTGGTTGCTATCTAGATTCATTTGGATGTTGATCATTTTTTGGTGCCGCTACAAAATTACCTTTGGAGTGGTTGCATACCACTTGATTGAGAAATTTCCCCAATGGAAAATTATAACCGTGAAAGTGTAGTTTGAGGAGGGTGATTGAGGTGCGAATATAATTAACTACTTAATGCTAGTTGGTGTTTGTTTTGTGTAGAATTGGAAGCCACTTCACGCTTAAGGTGTTTTGTCTAAATATGTGGCGATTGGAGACAAATTAGTTAGTGGAATTCGATGCATACCAAGTGTTTGTGAAATTGATTCAGTGAAGATAAATTGTAAATTTGAGGTTGGTTGTGACAAGCGTTGTGGAGATTGGCCAAGGTTGAGGTATTAGCTCAAGAGGTTGGCCAAGTGGAGAGATGCATTTTGGTTTTCAAAGAAAAGAATTGAGTGAACATCAATACACCAAATTTAGCTGAGAGAAACACGTGGAGAAGATGTGCTAAGCTTCTTCTTGTATCAAATCAGTTTATTGAGGTGGTTGTTTGTAGTGAAGATGTGTTAAGCATCTGGCTTTTCTTAAACGTTAGTTTGTTTAAGTGGCAAAGCTGCAATAGGAGTTGCTTCAAGCGATGCAGCAGTGTTTGTTCATCAGCTTTCTTTCATCGGTGGCAGCACACTCAAATTGGCTAGTGCTTTGCGGGTTCAATATAGCAGGCCAGGTTTGAATCTTGGACATGGTGGAAGCAGTTGAGTTTTTCAAGTGGAACGTGTTGGAGCTAAACTGACACGTCGCAAAAGCACCTAATCTTTGGTGGAAATGCCACACTACCACAACCATTCAATGCAAGGAAACTTTTGACCACAACAATGCCAACCATTGCAAGTCTCGTGGTGCAAGCGGTGGCAATTCAATAAAGCAAAAAAATCGGTGGCAACTTTGGTGAAGTAGCTTGGACTTCTTTCAGTGCACAATTTAGAGTGTTCCAAGCGGTGCATATTGGGAAATGGATGCTGCTTTCATTGGTGCAGAATAAAGTAGGTGTGACAGCCAACTAAATAGGTGAATGAGCAGTGTGCTTGCTAAAAAAAAATTCAGTAACTTTTCTTTTCATTCAGTGCAATTAGCTTTCGATGCAGCAAAAATTGGTAGCCATATTTAAATTCATTTGGTGGAACGTGTTAGTGCAGCAACGAATATTGATTTATTTGAGTGTTGTAGCTTGCTTAGTACATTCAGTGCAGTTAAAATTTTGCTGGAAGAATTTCATTTGGCAGCAATATCTATTTATTTCAAGCGGTGGTATGCAAAATTTTGGGTCGCTGTAGTAGACAATCCAACCTTTTAAGTTTGGTGGACAGCAAGATATTGATCCATGCGTGGCAGTTAAAGAAGTTCACCATAGCAGCAACTCTTCAAGGCTGGTGGAGCATTGAATTTGTGGTGCAGAAAGTTGGCTCAAGTGCAAATTAATTTTAGTCCAAGCGGTGGTAGCAGTCCACAAATCAATCTAGAAGCTGGTTCAAAGTCAAATTCTTCAATTCATTATTGGCACAAATGGAGCAGCTGGTCAATGAACATGGATGTATGAAATTGACAGCATTCAATTGGAATTTCCATGTGGTGTGGCTTATGCAATTGAAGATATCCATTGTGTTTAGGTGATTTGGTTTGGCGACAGACATTGGTTGCAGTGTTTTATTTCTTTGCTTTTGGAAATGTGTTGGTGCAGTAGAATTTTGAGTGGCACGTGGTGTTATGACTCTATAGCAACATATACACAGCTAGAGCGGTAAATGGTGTTGGTTCGGTGAATGCTACATGTTTGTATTGGTGATCCCGAAGTGAAATTGGGCAAGACTTTTATTGCAACAGAGTTATGTTTTACGAAAGCCTCCCATCCCGCAAGCCTCCTTCGCTTAAGCCATGCCTCACTCGCTTAAGCCATGCCAGTTACAACCCGTAGTGATTGACAACAACGTACTTGGTGAACTTTGGTGCCAACCATTGAAGATTGTGGTCCAACTGAACGTCCTGTGCAATAGCCAATTCATTAACTTAAAACATTTCTAAACGGTCCAAGTGGCAGCCTTGTCGTTATTTAATTGGTGTTGTCTTTGGAGATATTAAAGGTGGTTTGATGACTATTTTTGGCATGAAACTCTCTTATTTGGACAACAGGTGTGGGCGTGAATTGAGGTGATATTTGGTGTTGTTTTGGGTGTTACTCGGTGCAAAATTGTGGTGCTTTAGTCATGTCTCTGGTTGATTTTTTGATATGATTTTGCATTTAGCTTTGCCTATTCTTACCATTTAGAGTCATTATTTGTTCACCTTTGCTTTGCTTGAGTCTTTTGTCTATCATATTCCTTTGAGTTTGATATTTCCTTATATTCTCGTGTTGTGGAACAATGTACCTTGAGCTTAATTGTTGGAAGTATTGCTTGTGGGAGTTTGAATTAATCGTCACAATTTAACTTAAGTATTTTGTTTCACATTTCCAGTGGTAATTCTAAACACAATGTTTAGATTACTCTTGTCTTTAAAAGTGCTTTTCTCGTTGTCATAGTCCTAGTTTTGTCCCATATTTACTCCTTTTTGGTTTAGCCATTTCTTGATTTTGGTGCTTTTTAGTTTGTTTTCAAATTTCCTTGGTTTTGTCTTAGAGTTTCTTTCCTTGGCCTCCGGAGTTGAGCTTAGATCCGTTACATCTTTCACTTTGATGTTAAATTCTTGATGGGATGATTGGAGGTTCTTTGAAGAACTGAACAGGAACTTGAGAGTGAGTGAATACACTTTGAGAGTGAAACACGAGTGGAATTGAGTGTAAACACGTAAGGAATGGTGAGGCCCATTTGATAACTTTATCTACATTTATTTTGCTAACCATTTACTGTGTTTTGTGTTAGTTCTTGTTCCCTCTCTTTCACTGTAGGAATTAGGAATTTTGAGCACTCCAGAATGTTCCATACACTTTCGACCTTGATAGAAGATATCAACTTCATTATGTCCAGAATTATCAGGTTGAATAGCAAACTTGGGAATCTTAGAAGGGAGCAACATGAAGATAGACGATCATTGCCAAAAGACAAAATAAGTGCTATTAGGTACACCAAGTGTGAAGGTTATGGACATGAAAATTATCAATGTCCTAATTGGAATGCCAAGTACATGACTCTTCAGGAACTCCAAGATTACATTGTATACTTGAAAGAGATGAAGAGGAGTGTTAGAAAAAAGCTCGAAGTCAAACAAGGACAACAAGCACAAAGGGAGAGAGAGAGAGAGAGAGAGAGAGAGAGAGAGAATGCGGAAAGAACACTAAAGGAAATGTTGGAAAAAGCAAGACAAGTAGAAAATTTGGAGAGGGAACAAAGGAAGAAATCGCTAATAGAAATAAAAGAGAACGAGCTAAGAGATAAAAAGAAGAAAGAGTGACAAGAAAAGGAAGAAGAAGAACAAAGTGAGAAACACGAGAAGGAGTCTCTCCTCATACCCCTGACATGCATGGTTGAGATGAAATCCTTAAAGGGGGATGATAATGCATTAAATTGTTGTTCCCGTTCACATCATCATTTTGTATTTTCATTGGGAACACTTACTAACCCCTCCCCTTTTGTCTTAATGCCTACGGAAGACTTATACATTAAGAAGCAATGGCATAAGCAGTAGGGTGAAGAAAAGATGATAGAAAAGGCAGCAACAACATGGGCAAAACATGAACCCGACTTTAATCATCTGCTTGTGTGTTTGTCCTATCATGAAAATCCTAAGGGATTTCAGGGACACTCTTTTTCTATTCTAATTACTAGGGGTTGTTTTCCTTTTTGTTTCACTATGGATAGTATAGTTGTGTTGAAACTCTTTGATGTGTTCTGCAAGTTTATCTTTGATCTTGGAGGACAATCTCCAAGTACCTTGATAATAAGAGATTGACTTCTCCCATGATTCCAATTTCATTTTTTTATATAGCATTTTATTTCTGTCTTTAGACTATTCTGGTTTTGTGTGCTTTCAGCACTTATGTTTATGTGTTTGGTTGTAGGTAATAAAGAACTAAAATTCTAGGTCAAATTTTCTCTAACCTGGAGGCAATGATGGAGGCGTGGTTCAAGATCGTCATAGGGATTTCAGAGCAGTTGAGGGAATCATGCCCAAGACCTTCAAAGAGATCTCGGATTAGCTTCAGATCGTAGAATATTAACTCTTTTATAATTTCTATAATGTTTTTGTTTGGGCTTTATCGAACCTTTTGTTGTGTTGGGCCTTTTGGTGTTTCGGCCCATAATATATAAGCCCTTGTGAGACACATTTGTATTGAGATTTGAGTTATATGAAAATTTGAGTTTTCTCTCAAGTCTCGAGGTTCTCCTCAGAACCACCGATCCTTATCTTTGAATCTCCGATTCAAAGTGGCGGATCTTCCTCACTTATCTTGGAATCTCCTCCAAGTCGCGTGATTTCCTCCCGTTCCGCAAAAATCTCCAATTGACGTCCTCCATTTCCCCCTTTTTGTTTTAGGGTTCGTACCCAAATTCATTCGAGATGTTTTTCACCCTAAATCCGACACGATCCTTCATCATTAATACATAGAGCCGGAGTGAGGGCTAGCTGCGGGGAATGATTTAAAGAAAAATTATTTCTTTTATCATGTATTGGTCATAATTCCGGTTCAACTTTGGAATTTGTAATAATTAAGTTGAATTATAGATTTTTAAATTTACGCGTGTTTAATAAATGTTCAAATTTCTCACGCTTTTGAAAAAGAATATTAAAGGATAATTTAATTTAAATTATTTTTTATTAAGTAATATTCGTCCAAGATGTTATAAGGAGAAGTAAAAGCAATCCTTGAACATCCATTTGAATCGTATTGCAGGGTAGATAGCAAGTCCATATTGCGAGATAGTCTAGTCCCAATTAACAAGAACACTTTGCAATGAGCAGTCAAGACAGATGGCAGTAATCTTTGCAAAGATTCCTTTCATGTAGACTCGCGTATTAAATGCATGCCATAGTGAAAGCAAAAGGTGAATGTGAGTGCACAACAGAATGAAAGAAAAAGGTGAAAATATAGAGTTAAAAAAGAGAGTTATGGTGTTATTCCGTAGTTGTTGACGTGTCTTTCTCAGCTTCTACCTTCAATGTAGCGAGGACCATACTCATATCCTCTTTGCAAATCATTGCTCCCAAATCCACTTTCATTATTGGAAATAAACATAATCAGCATTCACTTTTCTTTTTCATGAATAGTAAAAACCTCGAAAAAAACACAAGCACAATGAGTTAAAAAGATAAAACATATGAGTTAAACTTGGTCCAACGCAACATTCATAAATTGGACTCTCTAAACAAGAAATCAAATCCAACTTAACTTGGATATATGGGTAAAATTAAAATATTTGTCCCTCAATGTTTTAAAACAAGGTTATAATAATCTTTTTATCTAGACTAAATTTATGTTAGGTCCATATGTTAATGGATATTTTTGTGTTAAAAAAAATCATAATGTATTGTTGTTGTTCAAATAGTCCAAAGTTTAATATTTAATAACAGGATATATTATATAAAACATTTACCTTTTACTTGAAACTATTTTATTTATATTTTCCACATTTGTAAGATGTGTAATTAAAGCAAGTAAAGATCCTTAAAATATAGATAAGGGTGGATATCAATGTGACATTGATCACCTCAATGAAAGCACCACAAAATAACAACTAAACATTTTCAATAAAACTAAACATTTACAATGCTTTAGCATGTGTTTACTACAAAAGATAACACCTATTAGTTAATATGTTTATGTAATATACATAAAAAATTATCATATAATTAATCTTCATTATTAACCTCTTTAGATACTCATTAACTAGTTTTCTATATAAACAATAGTACTTCTTTAATTTCTTTACATTCCTAATTTGTGATAAATATATTATTAAAATTCACCTGAATTTATTACAAAAAAATTACCTTAATTTTGTCATTTGATAAGAGGATTTCATGTCTTATGCAATAGTTACTGTAGATGAAGTTGATGTAATGGTTTGGCTTAGATATTCAATAAAGAGATTGTACATTTGGTTTACCTCCTAAGTTTTCCTGTACTCAACATATCTAAATCGAAGATCATGTTTAATAATACATTTAGGAAGTGCATCTTAGTATATCTTAGAATCAAATTTCCATTACTTTAACAAGTTTGTTTTATTATCCAACATAATTTTCGTATGATAATACTTAGAAAATCCATAAATACTACAAATTAAAGAAACATAAAATGAAAGATTTTACACATGTCCAAACCAGAAAATTTCTTAAAAAAATTAAACAAAATAAAACTTAGCTAAAAGAGGAAGAAAAGAAAGAGAAGATTGAAAAACTTTTACAGCAAGAAACGAAGATGGGAAATAGTTTTACATTGAGAAATTTTGGGGAAGTTTGAAAAAATGAGAGGAACATTGAAAAGTAAAATTACAACATAAAATAAAATAAAATATAATAATAATTAAATAATATTTGGTGACAAAATTTAGTCACTAATAATGACCACATTTTTCATTCATTGATTTCATTCACCATTCCACAATTTGCTAGACCTAACTTAAGTGTCAAAGTGCTTTTGCAAGTACTCGACCCTATAAGGACTAAACAAACACATATGGACGAGAAAAAACAATCCTTAAAGATCCAATTGAATTGTATTGCATGGTATATATTGCGAGATATTCCAGTTCCAGTTAGTAAGAACACTTTGCAATAAGAACTCAAGACATATGGTAGTAATCTATGCTAAGATTCCTTTCATGCATACTTGCGTAATGAATGCATGCAAAAGGGGATGGTTAGTGCACGACATAGTGAAAGTAAAAGGTGAAAATATAGAGTTAAAAATGAGGGTTGGGGTGTTATTTCGTAGTTGTTGACGTATCTTTCTTAGCATCTCTCTTCAATGTAGTGAGGACCATACTTATATCCTCACTGCAAATCATCGCTCGCAAATTCACTCTCACTATTACAAATAAACATAATCAACATTCACTTTTCTTTTTGAATGAATAGTAAAACCCTAAAACAAGCACAAGCTCAATGAGTTTAAAAGATAAAAGCAATGAGTTAAACTTGGTTCAAGGCAACATTCATAAATATTTGTCCCTTAGAACTATGTTTTAAAACTAGGTTATAATAATTTTTTTTTATCTAGTCTAAATTTATGATAGGTCAACAAGTTAATGGATTTTTTTTATTAATTAAGAAGTAAAAAGAATTACAATTTTTTTTGTTAAAAGAAATCATAATGTATTATTGTTGTTTAAATAGTTCAAAGCTTAATGTTTAACAAGATATCTTATTTAAAACATTTACATCTTACTTGACACAACTTGATTGATACTTTCCACATTTATGGGATATGTAATTAAACAAAGTAAAGATCCATAAAATGTAGAGAAGAGTAGATATCAATGTGACATTGACCACCTTAATTAAATCACCACAAAATAACACCTAAACACTTTCAAGACAACTAAACATTTACAATACTTCAGCATGTGTTTACTAGAAAAGATACCACCTAATTAGTTAAATGTTTTATGTAATATATATATATATATATATATATATATATATATATATATATATATATATATATATATATATATATATATATTTTATATATATTATTTT
>Ga0214543_1007851_pt1 | contig 17943 bp, 15 predicted proteins | sample CNSS2metaG_FD_160094 | JGI IMG/M metagenome (GOLD analysis project Ga0214543, IMG submission 160094) | Root nodule microbial communities from cowpea collected in UCLA plant growth center, Los Angeles, California, USA - CNSS2 | ecosystem: Host-associated > Plants > Roots > Nodule | place: USA... | reverse complement strand
AGTAAGCGCGAGTCATCAGCTCGCGTTGACTACGTCCCTGCCCTTTGTACACACCGCCCGTCGCTCCTACCGATTGAATGGTCCGGTGAAGTGTTCGGATTGCGGCGACGTGGGCAGTTCGCTGCCTGCGACGTGGTGAGAAGTCCACTGAACCTTATCATTTAGAGGAAGGAGAAGTCGTAACAAGGTTTCCGTAGGTGAACCTACGGAAGGATCATAATGAAAAAAAAAACGAAATTGGCTTTATTGTCGGCTTAATTGCTATTCAAGACCATTAGTTGGTGATTTTTCAGCCCCCTAATGGTTGCCCTGCTAGGTTTTCTTTGCCTCTTCACATTCAAACCACAACTAACATTTAGCAAAAATAACGCCTACTTTATGTCCATCAAGGTTTGAACCCGTGACCCTCCACTCATAAAGCTAAAGCACAACCATTATGTCAATTCACATTTAGTGATAACCATTATAATCCTATAATTATGATATCACTCACTACTCACAATTATATTAACAAAATGATAATAAATCAAATAACACACAACAAGCATACATAGGACTCGAACCCAAGTCCCCTCACACAATCAAAGTACTCTCAACCATCTGAGCTAGTACTTTTCCATGTCACATCAAACAAAAATTAATGTCATAAAGGCTCTTCCTACCCGCATTAATTAATTAATTAATTAATTAATTTTCACGGGTCTTACATGTTGTTTCTCGTGTGCGCAATTGCTTCACAGATTTTCTACTTGACCTTACCTAAAGTTATTGAACCAATTGAACTTGTATGCGTAGAATTATTTCGTACGAGTGAGCCATGAAAATATTGACAGGATATTAGAGTGCAAGAGAGAGAATGGGAAGGTGAAAAGTGGAGTTGAAAAGAATTGAATGTCAAAGATGAGGAAAATTTATGTCACTCATGGAAAACACCTATTCTATTGTTATAGATAATTAGCTTAGATCGCTTTCATATTCTTTCACAATCGAGAGTGGAATAAAACTTCTTTTTAGTTATCAGCACAATAAAATAAACATAGAAACTAGACTAGAATATTTAAGTTCATAGTAGTCAAGCCAATTCTGGATTTTCTTCTTCTTAGAAACTAGTCATGGTTATTTTCTTTTATTATTTTTGCATTTCAAGTGTGTGTGTGGTGAAGAAAAAAAATGTTGAAGTTTACTAAGAGTCGCACCATTACAAGTAGAGGGATGTGAGTATTTAGTAGAGAAAGTCTATGTTATGAATATGAAGTAGAATATGAGGAAAGTTTATGACAATAGATGAATGATTTGGAGGCTTCTTTATCAAAGAACAAATTCTTTAAAATTAGACTTTAGATTGGTAAAAATAATTATTTTGAAGCTATTATGTAAGATTGTAACTAGCTTTGGCATCAAGTTTTGGGCATCTAAGTTTCAAAAGGTTGAATCTACTAAATATGAAAGGGATGTTGCATGGTTTTCATAAGCAGACAAAGTATAAACCCCTTTAAATCCAACATTCCAACAACAAAAAAACCATTAGAAGATATCGATTCATATATGTGTAGTCATGTAATGGTATTTTCATTCGGAGTTAATTACTATTTCATTTCCTTTGTTTATGGTTTTACAAGAAATTTGTGGGTTAGTGGGTTTATGGTTCACCCAAAACTTTCTTCTCATTTAATTGCAAAAAAGAAGATATTGAGATATGTCAAGAACATTTTAGGATATGAGTTATTTTCAAAGCATGACAAAAACATTTTTAATCAAGTATTTTACTAGTGTTATTCAAATTAGTGTGGTGATAAAATTGAAAAAAAAAATATAAGAAATGTGTTTATTATATGTGGAGCAACTATTATATAATGTTTTAAAGAGTAAGTAATGACATTATTTTTATGTAAAATTGAATAGATTGCAACTTCAATGGAAGTTTGTCATGCCATGTGACTTAAAAACTTGATGAAAGAAATGAAAATTAAAAAAAGAAAATGTCTATGAAAATTATTTAAACAATAAGTTAGTTGTAAGCTTGACTAAAGTTCCTAGTGCTCATTGAAGTAATAAACATATTCAAACAAAATTTTACTTTCTAAATAATCATGTCAATAAAAGAAAAATAGAGTAAAATATTGTAATACTAATAAAGACACTACAATAATTTTTAACGGAGGTTATTTTTGGCATTTCTGGTGGTTTTAAGCCCCATTAAAGGCATTACCCGCGGTTTGATTTTCCCAACCAACGTCGTTAACGGATTATCGGCGGTTTACAGCAACCCCTGGTAAAGCAGTACTTACCGGCGGTTCTAGAACCCCCACTATTTACCAGCAATTCTGGAACCCCCGCTACTTACCGACGGTTCTAGAACCTCCGCCACGTACCGACAGTTTTGGAACCTCCGCTACTTACCGGCGGTTTTGGAACCTCTACTACTTTCTGGAAGTTTTTCAAACCTTTGTTGGTTTTCAATTTCAATAAATTTCAACATTTTTAAATCCCTGGTGGGGTTTTTTTACTTTTACAATGCAATTCATTATTTATAGATGACTTTTGCTTGGTGTTTTAAATCCCTTTAATTTTATTTGTTGCACTTTTTTAATCCACATAATTCCTGAAACATATCAAATAAAAAACAAAATTTTTTTAAATTTTGATATTTGTTTATAACTAGATATAATATATAAAAACAAGAAAGTTTGTTTGTTCAAGGTAAATAATAAAATTTAGATGTTCAAACTAGTGAAATATTACAATATCTTTGTTTCTTCATAAAAGTAAAATAGTAAAAGTCTAATATGGCATTCTTCGATTATTAGTCTTGATCTTGATCTGAATCATTTGTTTCTTCATTAGGAACAATCCCTTGATCAGACATCTAACATAAAAAAACATAATTAGTGGTGATGTATGAAACATAGGAAATGATATATACACTTTGTGTATTTGACTTAGACTTATTTGAGGTTGCAAATTTATTCTTGAAGACATCAGACTTAGATTTATGATCAACTATTTGTCCCCATGTAGAAGAGGACATATGAGGGGTGTGTACATTTGATCTATTATTCTTGGTTGATGTTTTCTTCATCTTCAGGTGGTCTGCAAACACATCAAAATCAATAAACATATTTGTTTTCAGTAAAATAAGATAAGTTGCCTCACTAGTGTAGTAAGGGCTTTTGGCCCCGGTCTGAATGCGACAACGACAAACCACCATGAACCAGTAGAGCCAAGAGATCTAGAGATCCAGCACCTCCACCGTCGTTCGAAGCATAACTTCAATCCACTATTGCGGGCAACCCTACCACTGTGCCGCCATCACCACCGCAGACAAAGGAAGACAATGACCACCAAATCACGCCTTTGCCGTGAGCCGCGAGCACGCCTCCTTCACCAATGAGGAACCAAACACCACCGCACGAGAAAACGAAGACGAGAATGCATCCACCGCGCGTAAAGTTTTCGCTCAGGGACGAAGGTGAACAATGCGAAGTCGCGAATTTAGGAACCTAAATAGGGCATATGGCCTCGGTTCAATTAATAACTGAGGCCTTAAGGCCCTTTATGGCCTCGGTCAATAAAGACCCGAAGCCAAATGTGGCGACGCAGGTGACATTTTTGAAATTAGGGTTACTGGCTGACTTATAGGCCTCGGTTCTTTTTTAACCGAGGCCAAAAACCTCTTCATATTGCCTCGGTTCAATTAATAATCGAGGCCAAAATTCCCTTTATGGCCTCGGTCAATAAAGACCCGAAGCCAAATGTGGCGGCGCAGGTGACATTTTGAAATTAGGGTTACTGGCTGACTTATAGGCCTCGGTTCTTTTTTAACCGAGGCAAAAAACCTCTTCATATTGCCTCGGTTCAATTAATAACCGAGGCCAAAAGTGCTGACGCTGATGACATTTTTGAAATTTTGGTTACTGGGCTGCCTTATAGGCTTCGGTTCTTTTGCAACCGAGGCCTAAAACCTCTTACTGCACCGGTTTTGCATTCACCCGAGGCAATATAGTTAGACGAAATTGCAAAAATGCCACTGCCTCCTTATAGGTTTCGGTTCCGCTATAACCGAGGCCTATAAGGCGAAGTAAAATGTCAAATCTACACTAGTGCCTCGTCAAGTTTACCATAATCTATAAATGGATTTAAAGTAAAGATATGTAAGTATGATGGATAATATATGCCAAAGAATATGTAAGTAAGATGGAACTTCTTGTTCTTCAGGTATTTGACTTCTATACAAGTTTTGTGTTTAGATAATGAAAATTTTCTGGAGGGTATGCTATGCTGACAGCGAAATTTTGCCTACCCTCTCTAAGTGGCTATTTACAACAACTAACTATTGAAAATGTGTGTATTTGCTGACAACAAAATTTTGGCTCTCGGATTTTATGAAAAGTTCATAAGGACATGGGAATACTATTTTGATTATTATGGTGCAGGTTTCAAGTCACTCACACTAGGGAATTACCAGGTACATTACCTAGTTACTATCCTTAGATACTGAATAAGCATGATAATGATATGTTATATATTGTGACAATGTAGGTTTTCTCTCGTCCTGGTAACATTGCTGCATTTGGTGATCCATACAAATGCTAGACCTAAACAAGTTGACAAAAGAAGTTTCACACATTCTACTAGACTGCATTACATGATTGTGCCATGTAAAATTTATTGGAGCTAAATTGTGTTGCTGCTAAAACGGCTACATTGGTGATAATTTTTTCCGTAGTCAAAAATTGTATTTTTCTAAGGAATGGAACAAGCTTTATATATGATTTACAAAGTATTATGAAGTACAAGATATGTCTTAAACCTAAACACAAGCCTAATATTCTTAGAAGAAATCCTAAAGGTTCATCAATTCCAATTGCAATTTCTTTATTTGACGCTAAATACTAACAATAGAAGCCCATCTTGATGCTTGCAATCTATGGGAAGTTGTTGAAAGTGTGTATGAAGCTCCATGAGATAATCCAACGATTGCTCAAATCAAAATTCAGAAAGAGAGGAAGAAAAAAAAAAGGTCAAAAACAAGAGCAACCTTGTTTGCTGTAGTATCATCCACTATGTTGATCAGAAAAATATCGCTTAAAATATCCAATTAGAATTGAGAGTTTTTGAAGTACGAATACCATAGAAATGAAAAGATGAAAGGATTACAAGTGTTGAACTAGATCCAAGAATTTGAGATGCAAATAATGAAGGAATCATAAACAAATAAGAAATACTCCGACTATAAAAATGTTGGAAAAATTCAACAGGGGATTTATCAAGCATTACTCTAGAATAGTTGTTGAATGCACCACATGCACAAGAAAAAAGGAGGCTTATGAGACAAGAAATATATGTAAAGAAAGCTTTCCAGAGTCAAGAACTAAAAAGGTAGCAAATACAACAAAAATAACTATTCGTGTGTCTTGTACCTATAGCAAGAAAATTCACCCACATAACAAGTTTCGTTGGAGGCCAAATGTGAAATACCACAAGTGTGGTCAATTGGACATAAGGAAAAGATATTAAAGTATCAGCATCAAAAAGAAGTTTGTTAAGGTTGTAAAGGACAAATTAATCATCTAGGTCTTAGTTTAATTTCTATTGTCTTATATGTTCAAGATATTAATCAAAATTTATTTAGTTTAGCTTCATTATTACAGCATAGTTATAAGTCGTTTGAACATAAACTTTGTGCAATTATAAATTATCTTATAAATTTTAATTATTATACCTCATATATTAAAAACATTTATTTATTAATTTTAGAAGTGGGACTCATTTAAATTACGGCCTGCACTTCAAGAGGTAATCCCCACCTTTTTCTTTTTGATATTTAATTAAACTAACAACGTTCACTACAGTGGTCTCGTTTTCATCAATTCAAGAAAAGGATGGGGAAATCATGGACACAACAGTTGTGTATATTTGAAAACAGTTTTCAAATGAAAGTAACTTACACATGCAATGAGTTCTTTTCCATTTAGTCATTTTGTAACTTACACATTCATTAGAGATGAGAGGGTAGCATGTTCAAACAAAGGAGATACTGACTATACCATCAAACAAGAATATAATCAACCACTACTTAAGCTATACTGATTCAGTAAAGGTTACCAAAAAATTACCTATATTTAGATATACTGAAAGTATATTTCTAGAGAGAAGTTAGATATACTGAAAATATTATGTGGAATAGATTGAAAAAGACAAGATATCAATTCACATAGTGAAAGTTTCACAAGCCTTTATTTATGGATTAGGAAAAAGAATGTTCTTTGACAATTACCTTGCTAGTTGTGGTGACCTTTCTAGGTCCAGAGAAACAATGAAAGCTGGGAAGAAAAGTAAAAATGCATTTGACATTAAATTGGATTCTCCAGATACTCTTAAATCAGACAATAATGATAATATAGGGAAAAAATATAGTAGTATGATAAAAGTTAAAACAAGTCTTGAGGTAAAAAATGAGTTGCCTGAGTTCTCGGTTGATTCCAAGGATGGCGATGGTAAAAGTTTTAGATTGTGGAAGAAGATGCAACTTCATGCAACCTATACTTTAGGGGCAAATGAATCTTTACATGCTACCAAGAAGTTGAAGCGCATGGATACCATAGATGATTCAACTTTGGGATATCCTTCAAAAGTTCTGAAAAGAACTTCACCTAGTTCAACATTTATTGAAGAGAGACCATTTAAAAAGTCAAAATTGAATAAGTCTACACCAAATTTGAAAATAGAAAACAGCTTGTCATTGTAACATCCTAAAAATTGGATAACCTTAAATTGATAAAACGTCACATACATGAATAATCAGAGAGTACGGAGTTTGGAGTATGCAGCCATACAGTAAACCAAGCATTTCCCAGATTACATAAAAGAGGCTCCACACGGCCTAAACAAAGTACACTGGAAAAGCAAAAAAAACTATACTAGGTCTTGGGCGGACAAGAGAAACATAACTAATAAAATCCTTCAGTGATGGGCCCCACAGTAGGCCCAATACTCATCCAATCCATCAAGCTGCGGCATCCCTATTATCCATACCACTGCCAGGGGTCCTCACATCTGCTCACATCAATTAAATTGATGATCATTGCAAGGGAAGAAACCACACACAAACATACAACAAGCAAAAGGGTAAGCTAGCATAAAGAAATCTCATATTATAACAGTCCACATGTAATCTCAAAGCCAAGCATAATTGACAAGCATCACACCAGAGCTATCAAAACATATGAGACCCCAAGACTCGACTATCTGGATACGTAACTGAGACACCACCACGTGGCAGTGTAATTATGTCCTAGCAATGAGGCGTCACCGCGAGGCCTTCATGGAATTATACCCTTACAGGAGGCACCACCACGTGGCCTCCGTAGAATTACGCCCTGGCCCTGAGGCACCACCACGACCCCCCGTGGAATTACGTCCTTTTATCGAGGCACCACCAGGAACTCCCCTTAAGAGGGCCCATGGAATTACGTCCAACAGATGAGGCGCCACCAAGATCTCTCACTACAAGAGTCATGGAATTATGCCCTACCCGTACTTTATACATGTTCCACCCACCAATCATGAATTTCCCATAATATTAACATTATGCATAACAAACCCATCATGCAACTCATGCTTTCCAATTCACACAACATAAAACAACATACCATTCCCACCACAACCTCATATATCAATCATGGCATCATCCTTCATCCCTCATAGTAAAGCATTTAGATTAGATAAGCAATCACACATCAATGCACCATTCAACAATAGTACCACAACTTACCCCTAGTCTCGCTCAGGCTAACAGGTTCCGCTCAGGCGAGCGAGGTCCTCTTGCTCAGGCGAACCCCGTCTCGCCTTGGCGAGAACTCGAGCAGGGAGGTAGCAGACTCTGCGAGGTCTCGCTCAGGCGAGTCCCTTCTCGCCTAGGCGAGACCACTCCTCGCTCAAAAATAAAAACTTCTCGTCTAAGCGATAGATCGAGCAACGGGTCCTAGGCGAGCCTCTACTAATCTCGCCTAGGCGAGGCAAGCTCGCTTGGGCGAGAAAACCAGTGCTCGCCATTGTTCTCTCGTGCACAACACAGAAACCACATCAAAAACATACTTTTATCCATATCAAACAATCAAATCACGAAAACACCTCAAGAATATAACTTAAACTCAGAAAACATGCGAAGAACCTAAGGAAATCGTAAACCCTAACTTCCCTTACCTGGAAACGAGCTAGCGGGAAGTTTCGACACGCGCACAGAGAGCACCACAGTCTTAAGAGTAGGCCAAAGGGCTGAAAACGAAGGGAAGCAGAAAAGGAACGAGATTACTAAACAGCGACTAAACATCATATTCAGGTTCAAAAAGCTACGCCTAATTCAACATTATTACTTCCTAAATATCTTATAAAAAGTATTGCTATCAAGTCATGTTTAAAAGTTATAGATGAAAGTGATTCTATCACATGACCATCAACTACACCTAGAGAATCTTTCTCAAGTTTTAAGTACATTTTGTACTTGGAATAGACATTGAAAGAATTGTACCTAATTATTTTTTTTTTTTTTGGAAAGCTTTTAATATGGTTTATGTTAACTGAGTGTATCAAATTAACAATATTTACCATTTATAACTTACATCTTTATATTAACTTTTGTTTTCAAATGGATAGTTATTTCCTAATCTCCTTTTTAAAGTAATATAGTTTTCAATAGTATATTTGACAAACTTCATCTTCAGTTTGTTTCTAATAGCTATAGATTAAATATTGGACTAGAAACTTTCAAGCGATACCTATGTCAACTATAGTAGGATCAAGTCAATGGCCAAAATTTGTAATATTAAATGCAATGTTGAAATGGATTTTGTTAGGTTAAAAAAGAAAATAACCATGACTAATAATAATAACATGTTTAGTGTAACATCCCGACCAAATATTATAAGTTTTTAATAAAATAAAATAACGATAATTAAACGTCATTTATTGAAAAATCATTTCTCAAAACGCAAAAAATTAAACCATTATTACATCGTAAATGAAAAAAATCCATAATGTATAAAATTCGTTCACATAAGTGTTTACAAATTTATTCAAAAACCATAAAACTTAAAACTCTAATAAATTTTTTCTCCCATATAGCCCACGCTCCAACTCTATGCCTCACCAGATTCACCTACAACATCATCTGCTTCCATGTACCGCGTACACGATCATCGCCAAACACAAGCAGATAGGGTGAGCTAATAGATAAACATATAGATAATTCAAATATATACATATACACCCATCAAAGGAACTTTATCCTTTGATTCCATACCTCATGGCCACCACCATGTCATCCATGGTCTACATCTTTAGAAGAATACCTCAAGATGTCTTGTTGCCACACTTACAAGCCACAACTTGTAGAGCACATGCGGGAAACTTGCTATAGACCGTACTCCGTAATGCCAGGTCGAGTTCCCATTACGAACATAGTTCATAACGTCTCAAGACTACAAAACTTGTCAGCTAATTACTGAGGAGGGAATCTATTTAGACCCATCCGTACGAGCCACAACTCGCACACTCACACCGGCAACACTCACCAACCCGAGCCACAACTCAAGAGATGTCATTCTGAGCCACAACTCAAGAGATGCCATTCTAAGCCACAACTCAAGGAATACCACGTGCTTAACCCCCATCCCGAGCCACAACTTAAGGGATACGTTCTGAGCCATAACTCAAGGAACACCAACGACGACCTTTAAAGTATCATCAAAGCCTTGTAGACCACGCACGTCAAAGCATCACTCTACATCTACATTATTGCTTGGCGTTGCTCCTAAGCCGCCAGGTGAAACACGTATCCAGACCGCCTAGCGGGGAACACGTGACGCCAGGCGCCAAGCGCCTCTGATGCCACTATTCCTGCAGGTATCGCCTGGCGGGACCACCCTTACCGCCAAGCGCCACACGTTCCAAGTTTCCTCTAATTTCATAGATATCGCCTGGTGGTTCATACCTCACCAGCAGGCGCTACACCTCACGTTGTACTAGTTTTTAGGCACACCAAGCAGATTGCACACTCTAAGCTATGAATCAAAACCCTCAGTAAACTTCACCAAGTTAATTTCACCAAATTCTCTTATATTTAACTTGTTACTAAAGTCTCTGGTCCCCTTTAGATTCATCAACCCCAAATGTTCCAATACTTAGGATTTGCGTAAGGTCAACTTTGCTTCTTCACATAGTGCCATAATCAACTCCTACTATGTGTATTCCTTACATGTTCTCAGATATTGACTTCATCTCTCACCAATTATAAATACATGACCCTTATGCTCCTATCTATATTCTTACTCCCAAACTCAACTTAGGCAACTCCACATGGCCCCATAACTCTCACATCAAAATTTGGCCTGTAATTCCCTTAAAGTCCTAACTACATGAAACTTCTACCTCACTGCCATTAAATTCTACTTCTTCCAACCAATCTCAAGTCTATTAATCTCACATTGTATTGCCTCATGAATTTTTTAACTTCGTATCACCAATTCCTGCATATGATAACACCACTATTTCTTCCCCTAACTATTCTACACCAAAATCCCACCCTCGGAATGTCCCAAATACCAAGTGCCATTGTTCTGTTTGTGGCGTTTGACGACAAGCACAATACCGCCAAGCGGTGCATACGTGTTCTGGAAATTTTTCAGAATTCTCCCGCCCTTTAGAACCCAAAAATCATCATCATCCTCGATTTTCCAATTCATCCACCCTTAATCCCCAATTAACTGCACTCACGTTTTAAATTAACGTAAAATGAATCACTCTAAGTTCAGTTCACGCTGCAATTAATTCCAAAACCCAAAATTCCCAATTATTCAAACCCTAACCACATGTTCATATGATTTTCATCCAATTAACTTCCAATTTACAGCGTAATTCAACCAATTCTTAATATCTAAAACTATACCCCTGGGTCAACTCCCTTCTTTCCCGATTAGAAACACTCCAAGATCCCTTCGTTCATAGGAAAACCTAAAAATTGGGTTGCGTAGCTTGCATTGCCTAGCGGCACATAACTCACCGCTAGGCAGTTCCTCGTAGGAACTGATAAATGCACAAAAAAGGTATGGGTCGCCTAGAAGCTTTGAAGGCCCACTAGGTGGTTTCTGAAAATTTTCCAGAAACTCAATGTAGTTTAGAAAACACATTAACAAGGAATCATCATACATCACATTTCATGCGAAATTATGTAATTAGAATCTAAAACGAGAGTTACAGCTCCCCTAACCTGGATTCCTTGCTCCAAAAGTGCGCAAATCTTTGAGTCCTTGATTCCAATTAGCCTTAGCTTGTGATTCTTCCTTCAAGACTCCTTCTCAATTCTCACTTCTCCTTCTTTGCATTGTGATTCTCTCTCTCAATATGCACCAATGACAGCCTTAGCAAAAATCCACCCTCTCACCCTTAATTCTCACTAAATTTTGCCTTAATTAGCAATGAAGGGAGGAAAAACGAAAATGTGAACTTAATTGTCATTCAAAGTTCATCAGTAGCTGTTTCTCCAGCCCCTCTTGGCTGCCCATTGTCAGCTAGGGTTTTTGGCCTTTTAGATTCATGCCAAAAGGAATTTTGGCAAAAAGAAAGTTATTTTTGCATAAGCCTAGGTTCGAACCCCTAACCATACAACTATTAAATCAATGCACAACCATTCAACCAATTCATGTTTCATTTATTATCACTCATCATGATCTAGCATATTATTAAAATAAAAATCAATTAAATAACACATAAATGACATGCATAGAACTTGAACCCAAGTCCTCATACAAAATCAAGTACTCTCAACCATTTGAGCTAGTACTTTTTCATGTCACAACAATCAACATTTAATGCCATAATGGCCCCCACTACCCGCATTTATTAATTAATTATTAATTTAAATAATTAAATTTCATGAATCTTACAAAAAGCAATATCGGGACGAGTACAAACTTGAGCATACATTTACCAACAACAGAAGCATATGAGACTTTTTCCATTTCAACTCTATCATCATGAACTTGAGGACATTGAGATTTAGAGAGTTTGTCACCTTACTGAATAGGTGCAACACATGAAGAACAAGAATGCATGTTAAACCTTTTGAGAACTTTATCAATATATCCTTTTTTAGACAATCCAAGAATGTCACGTGACCTATCACAAAAAACCTGAATGCCCATAACAACATAGGCATCACCAAGGTACTTCATATCAAAATGGTTATTTAACATAAATATTGTCTCAGTCACAAGTTCAATACTATTACTAGTAAGAAGAATATCATCAACATACAAGACAAAAATGATGAAATGACTATCATTTTTCTTTAGGTAAATCCATTTATCTAAGGCATTTTCCTTGAAGCCAAAAGAAGTGACCACCTGGTCAAATTTTAAATACTACTGTCTAGAAGCTTGTTTCAACATATAAATAGACTTCTTCAACATGAAAACCAAATGCTCTTTTCCTTTTTTAGAAAAGCCAACAAGTTGAACCATATGCATTTCTTCAAATAAATCTCCATTCAGAAAGTTATTTTGACATCCATTTGATGAAGCTCCAAATTAAAATGAGCTACTAAAGCCATAACAACACAAAAAGCATCCTTAGTAGATACCGATGAGAAAGTCTCCTTTTAGTTAGTGCCATCCCTCTAACTATAGCCTTTTGCTACAAGTATGGCTTTATACCTCTCAACTTTCCATCTGGACTACGCTCAGTCTTGAAAACCCATTTACACCTAACTGATTTACAACCGAGTGGTAAATCCACAAGATCCCAAACATCATTATGGGTCATAGAAGCTAACTCATCATGTATAGCATTGTGGGCCATATAAAGGGTTGACTTTACCCTTTCTATTTTGTTGGCTATAATCTTAGCAATACTGAAGTTGCTAACAATAGCATTATTAACTAATTAACACATAATTGCTTCCATTATATAACTTGAACATCATTTTCTTCTTCATTCTCCTCCACAAGGGTAACAAGCATCTCAAATAGTTTTTACCTTATCTTCACAAATTTAGAACCATCAATAAACTTGACAAACATTGTCCATGTAGGGGAGCTGACCAAAATATTAATCAAACAACGCTGCTTTTGGTTAGTCCATGAATCTGACATAATAGAACAAGCATTTTGTTTCACTACAATTTATGATCTTTAAACAACTTTTCAATGTTATGAACCTCCTTGTTGAATTGTTGATTCTTGATATCTCAGTTTAATATTGGACTTAATTTGTAAAAAAAATTGAGTCTTAGAAGAGACATAATCATCTATATCAATTTGAAGGTATTTTAACTAAGAGAAAAGCGAGAATCAATCAATTGAACCATCACCACTATTTGCGCCATTGTTTCATTCGTGCTTCACTTCGATTCGCATTTTTGATTATTTTACAATTTTGTTTCCCATTTCTAATTAGTTTGTGGTGCAATACGTGATTTGTTTGACTCATTTCCATAGTAATTTCATGGCTCGACGTGTTCTTAACCAACAATTGGTGTACTCAATCATTTTGTTTGAATTCAGTTTCTATGTTTAATTAATATTGTTTTCAACCATTTTGTATCACCACATCACCATTCCATCCATTGCATAATGATACGCAAGTTGTTCCGCATCTATCACTCATGCACATCTTCATTCAGATCCTAGTTTTGCGCATATTGTTTTGTAATTTCATTTTCAATAGGTTAATTTAGTTTGATTCATGTATTAGAAACATTTCTCATGATTAGGTTGTGTGTAGCTTAAGTGTATTACTTTATTGCTATGCATAATTCATCTTGAAATTTCCACAAACACCTTGCATTCATTATAATTTTTTTAGATTTTCCATCTAACAGTTTGCACACACACATTTTAGTAGTCATTCTTAGTTAATTTTAGTTAGATTTCCCCCAAATTACACAAACACACTTAAAAATCACTCAAACCCACTTTATCTTTCCACGAATTGATCTTTGGTTACCTACTATGCTACATTAAGTGGGGAAATCAAATTTGACTAAACTTGTTGGACAATGAGTTTATCAAATGGCTAATTTCATGATAAGTAAGAGCTGAAAAATTAGGTTCATAAACACTTGTAGCATCAATCATATCTCAAAAACTCTCCAATCTTATAAAGTTGACTGACAAGCTTGTTTGGTACCAAAATCAAGCAATATATTGATAAATTGGTGCCTCTATATTTCTATCACATACTTCTTTGATATTAGGTTGCTTAGTTTTTTTTCTCTCTTCTCTTTCATATACATTGGATTTCTACAGAACATATATAATGGTCCTTTTTATTCTACCATAATTTCTCCCTAAATCATTATAAAGCGCTTCTCTCACATTTTTTGAAGTTTGGGTGTAAGCCACAACATTATCCTTTTTCATTAGAAGTTCTTTAGTTATAATTATTCCTTCTTTCATAAATTTTTCACAATAATTATAAAATAGTTGTATTTAAGTTTGATTCAATGCAATGATTTCTGTAACATCCCAATTTTAGTAGCTTATAAAAGACTAATAAAATATGATTGCTTCACTATAGTAGTCAAAACAGAAGATTCAATGTATAAAGTATATTAATACAGTCCTGAAACAGATAGGACTATAAAAGTATAATGTTTATACAAACCAACTCTAAAAGGCCAATTCTAATTCTAAGCACAGACTACTCACTTACAACAACTCCCACGGAAACCTTTTATTAACTTAAAAGATGACTCCTCAACCTCTAGAGGTGCCTCTAACACTGCAACCACATCTGCTCCCACCGAATAGGTGATCAACACAAAAGAAAGATAAACAACACTAAAACATAGAAAAAGGGTAAGCTAATGTAAACAAGGAAATATTCATATGAAAACTTAACTCTGTTTACCAACATAGCACACATAGGCATACATATAAATAGAGATACAATTAAAACTAAACTCAATTATCTAGATACATGCAAGTGACATCGGATCTCTCGGTGGCTTGCACCTGTGTGTGGTTCCCAAACTCTGCAAAGTTTGGCCTCAAGGGGTTATCACCAACCACCCACAAGGTAAATCTCCTTCGTGCCTAGGATTTGATCAAGTTCAGTGACAAGGACTTCCTACTACTCCTCACGACATAACTCATTTTACTCTATTTGAGAATTAATGATTACTAGAGCGTTAAGATACCAACCAATACCAAGTCCTTATGTCATTGCATACACTAAAATACCACCATATAGAAATTCTCCTTGAAATTCCTTAAACATCATAACTCTGCATGCCCACACAACATTTCATACCAATTATCATCTTATATACCCACAATAACATTTTTATCTCAATTCATAACAATAAGGACTATAGAATCCAATTCAAGTATACACAGAACATCCAAATGGTAATTGGCACTATACATGAAAAACATCCAAACGGTGAAAACCATTTCTCTAACCACAGACAATAAAACAAATATCCCACCGGTCAAAATGAAGATTCACGTGTCTAGAATCAGCTGTCAAAATTTCAGCTTAATCTGACGGTTAACAAAGAGAGAATCTTCATTTTACCAATAAGACATAGTGTTGAAAACAGAGTAGCGCTCAGCGCTAATTGGCTCGTATAAGCAAATGCTCAACGCTGCCATGGTGAGGCTTAACGCTGATTGGCTCATAAAAGTCAGCGCTCAATGCTGACATGGTGAGGCTTAACGCTATTAGATACTTCACAATCATACAAGATATAACTCACTCAGTTTAAAAGCTATTAGCTTCCCTTATCTGACAAAGCGACTCTGCAAGCCCAAACTGCTAAAAAAACACCAAAACGCATCTAACTCCACAAGATGCTTTATCTACACATAGAAACATTACAAGAAAGATCAGGACCTACCATTATGATCATTGATCAACAAAGACACATATTGATGATTAAAACAACACATGCAAGCGAAAGATGGCTCGCATGCGACAAAAAACATAATTATACCAAAAAGAGGGCGAAAACTCAACTTACGCGAACGAAGAAACTGATCGGTTCAACTTGAAGAGCTCGCTAAGAATATCAATCCTACAGTCTCGGTTCTTCGATCAGACAACCAAAGAGACAGAACTCCTAAAGAGAAGTTAGAGAACTCTAGAAAAGTGATTTCTAAAGAGATGGTGTGTTTTAAAATAATGAAACTCTTTTATTACAATTCTATTTATACTAAAACCTTTTAATACTAAAATAAGGGTTAAATATGTTTTTGGTCTCTTAACTTTTAGTGAAAATTGATATTAGTCCCGCTTTGAAACTTTAAACCAATTTAGTCTCTCATCTTTAATAAATGGATGAATTTAGTCTTTTTAACCAAATTTTATTAAAGTTTATTTGACGTTTTAAACGTGTTTCGAAGTAAACATTGAAGGGAAAATGAGTTAAATGATGTAAACAACTTAAATACTATCATGAAATGCATTTAAAATGTCAAATAAACTTAAAAAAATTAGTTGAAGGACAAAATAAACGCACTTTCAAAGTTGAGGAACTAAATTAGTCTAAAGTTTCGAGAATGAACTATTTTCAATTTCCATCGAAAGTTAAGGGACCGAAAACATATTTAACCCTTAAAACAATCGAGTCACATTATTTTTAAACCACTATCACTTCTACAATGTCATTTTCTAGGATTTCACAATTTCGATCAGGATCATTTTTGTGGGTGTTCTTAAAGTGTCAAATTCATTGATCATTGTATCCGAAATATAGGTGACATATTTTTCCAAAAAAATAATTATAGTGGAAAATTTTTAGAAAATAACTAGAATGAAAAAGAAAAAGAAAAATTACGAAAGGTTAGCATTGAACAAAAGTAATTTGAAAAAACAAATTGCAATCGTCGGCAGCAGCAGTAGTGACAAGCAACAACGACAATAGTGACGTCAACAGTAATGTCAATGGTGTAGTGACAATAGAGAAGCATGAGAAGCGGCAAACGATAGCATTCACGGGAAGCAACAACATCATCGAGATTGGACAAGGAAAAAGAGGTTGTTATAATATAGGTAGGGAGTTATGTTAAATTATAATGTCACATGCCTCTCCACATACTTTTCCATCTTCATTCATCGCCAGCATTCTGACTCCCAAAATGCCTACCATGAGAACAAACTGTAAATCACCACCAATTTTTATCATGGCACCACCATAGCTGATTTTCAATAACATTGATTCTTGAACATCTTTATAATTTCCAACATTTCTTGGAAATCAAAGATGATCCCCATGTCAACACTCCATTGATCAAAGTTCTATTGACAAGTTGATAGGAAAAAACTCAATAGAACCTACGAAGAAAACGTTTCTCATACGGCATGATGCCATGTAGACATTACATATAGATAGATCTCGAATCAAAGTAGTTCTATATAGGTCTAATTACGGATTGGTCTCCAATTTTTTTAGTTTGTTCAATTTGGTTTCCAAATTTTTAAAATGTTCAATTTGGTACCCTTATTTTTTAAAGTGAATCAATTTAGTACCATACTGAATACACTTCATCAAGGGTACATCAACATAGAGACTAAAATGATGTTAACTACACCCAACAAACAAACCAATACCATTAACAACTCCACCCTTGTTTCTATTGCACAGTGACAACTCACCCATATACAAACGGCGTTAACTAGAATATAACGGGAAGTACTAAACTGATCCACTTTAAAAAATAAGAGTACCAAATTGAATCGTCCAAAAACTCGAGGACCAAATTGAACCTTCCAAAAACCCAAGGACTAATTGAACCAACTCAAAAAATTGGGGAACCAAATTAGACATGTCAAAGTGAGCCAACCCGGCTCACACGGGTTGGCTCACCACGAGCCGGGTTGAAAATGAGTGAACCCAACCCGGCTCACTTTCTGGTGAGCCAGAAATTTTGTAACCCGGCTCAA
>Ga0214543_1007846_pt1 | contig 17948 bp, 8 predicted proteins | sample CNSS2metaG_FD_160094 | JGI IMG/M metagenome (GOLD analysis project Ga0214543, IMG submission 160094) | Root nodule microbial communities from cowpea collected in UCLA plant growth center, Los Angeles, California, USA - CNSS2 | ecosystem: Host-associated > Plants > Roots > Nodule | place: USA... | reverse complement strand
TGGCAACAACCCACCCAGTATGAATGGACGGAGAAGGGTGAGGGGTTGGGGTGCATTGGGCTGTAGTAACCTGACAGCCTCTGGGCCCGGTATGAATGGACGGAGAAGGGTAGCCAGGGATGTTACACCCACTGTTCGGATGCAGCTGTGTAGGTGCCACATTCAACGCCCGCAACACGCCTATAGTAAAATCGTCTAGCGACAATCGCACATGAAGTTGAGAGAAGTGGCACATGTCGCACATGAAGTTGAGAGAAGTGGCACATGTACATGTAGAAAAACTTTTCGGTAGCCCCCTCCTGCCCATGGCATACCTGGTCGATAGCGTTGACCCTCTCTAGACAAACAATACCCCTATTGACACCCTTGGAGATAACAGGTGTGCAATTCAACCAAGAGTTCAGTAAGCGGGACCACCTGAACAGAGATGATTGATCGCGAACATCACCAGCCACCCACCCATAGCCACCTTTCGACGGCCAGTTGCTCTCCTCCAACTCTTCAGGGGGATCCTCCCCAACCTCCCTCACAACCTCCATTGGCATCCCACTTGTACCAACCACAGAACTCATACCCTCGTCACCAAGCCGCCTATCTTTACTCCTTTCCGACTCGGTACTCTCGCTACTACTAAACGTAGACATGCTATCACTACTAGACATACCTGGTTTTGTTTTTTACGAGAAGATGTCGGTCGAAAGTGAGGACTAGTCGGACAGTATTACGCGCACAAGATCTCTGGATTCAGAATTCTCGCAAATGAAACAAGTAACCCCTCATCTGTTTTCAAACCCATATTTATAGTCCACGATCCCAAACGACGAAACTCTTCCCACCAAAATAATACCCCAGACCAATCGACACTTCAAAATGACGACGCCAAAACTTTTTCGATTTGACCACTGACACCCCTTCACCTACCTTCTGACGGTTACAACTTCTTAGCCTTAACACTGTTCACCACACTTAAAGGTTGGGGGACTGGTGTATCACACCTAGCCGGTTCCGCTAGCATATTAACACATATCACCCTTGACCGACAACTCATATCGGACAAGGCTGGGGGACTGGTGTACCACACCTAGCCAAACTCGACCAAATAAGTAAACAATGTGTATATCAAGGCAGCCAAGTATCCAGCCTAGGCCGTCTTAGCCTAACTTATACCGGTTTTGACCTAAACTAAACACCTAAAGGGACAACCTGCACCAGCATAAGCCATCAAGACAAATAGCCGACCTAGACCGACTACTCCAGTATCCGGTAAGTTTAGAGCCTAGGCCGACCACTCTAATGAACTCAGTATAATGGAAGCATTCGCGTCCAATAAACCTTAAGGGCCTAGGTTCGGACCCTGGCCCACTCGCAAGCCCTAGCTAGAGCCCAAGTCAAGGCCCAGCCGATGGGATGGTCAAACATCGTTAATGCTCTATAAATACACGTGGACCCCATCAATTAAAGGTACGCATTCATTAATCACTGATTTGACTCTCTGAGAGCTTTGACTTACTTGAGCTTCGGAGACTCTTCTGCAGGTAACCCCTCCTGGGTTCAAGCTGACATGTATCGACCAGAGAAAGGCCAACCGAAGAGATAGTGGACTACATGGTAAGGTGACGCTTGTGCCTAACTTATCTTGTTTCTTCTGCAGGAACAAGAAGTGATATAAGTTGCATCATGGCCCAAATGGAGAAGGACTAATGCAAAACTTTACGATAATATTTTTTAAAGTTATTAGTTAGTTAAAATAATGACCCAATTCTTTGTAAAATTGGCTGACCAAATTATGTTTTGGTTTAATCAATTAATGGGTTCTATTTTAGTTTTATTTCAAGTTGTAATAATGACCCAATTGCAACTTAGTTATCAGCCTTTGGGAGAACAGGATGATGCATAGTTGAATGCTTTTGGGTTGCCACAATTTTAGTTACAATCAGCATTAAGTAGTGAGATCATTAATAGCTTTAAGTGGGATGTAATTACAATTTATGTGTCTTTTGTAATTCCAGTGGTTAAACCTTCTGTATCTGCTGACCATTTTCATAATGAAGACAAGTTGAGTTTTATTCAAAACGGTTAGAGCTTACCTCTTTTATTTTAGTGAGAGCAATTCTCCTATGTTCTTGAGTAATTCAGGAATCCTTGAGTTTTATCAAAGGTCTGTCCTTCCTTGGTGTGTTTAAACTCTTAGGCTTATCTTCAATCCTTGGAAGTGTGACGTCTATCAATTTTCACTCCATCTTCTTATCTATTTTCGTTTTCTTGTTTGAAAAAATTTCTCAAATTTCTTGCTTATTAGCATTTTCAACCTTAATAGATTAGTAAAAGGAATCCACCCATCTGGATTCCCGTCATTTGGTATTAGAGCCTGGCTCTAGGTTTGGAATATCAATGGAAGTTTACTATATAGGATGTTTAATCGAAGGCCACCCATGTTTAGTTGCATACGATTACGGAAGCAACAACAGTGTTGCGAGCCAAAGATTGGTAGAGAAACTCTAGTTACCAGCAAGCTTTCACCCGAATTAAGGATGGATCAAATTCAGTACAGGGCAATGTGTGAAAGAAGTATTATGTGATATCGCTTCCATGGACTCTTGTCATCTTCTTTTGGGATGATCATTGATTCGTTTTAAAACACTCAATCTTGATGAATGTTCGCTTTATTTAAGGCATGAGGGACACAAAATTAAGTTAAAGTTTATGACACCAAGAAAAGTCAATAAGGATCAACATAGGCTAAAGGAGAAAATAGAAAAAGAAAGAATAGAAGAAGAAACAATAGAGAGTGACGAAAGAATGAAAAATGAAGAAAAATAAAAAGAACTAGAAAAAAAAGCACGAAAAATTTATTTGTCAATGATTTTTCTTCTACTGTTTGTGATGTCATTTTACAAGAACAAAGGGATGGGCATATGAATGAAAAAGACCAACTTCTATGTATGAAAATGAAGCTTGTTTATAGTGTTTTATTATGTATCTAGTCTGCTGATGAAAAACAAAGTCTTGAGGATAAGGAAACACAATTCATGGAGTTACTTGTTACATACGAAGATGAGGGAGTGTTGGCAAGAAAGGTGCTCCACGAATTGCAACCATTGGAAAGGAACAAAACTAAATTTATTCAAGTTGCATTTGATCCTGGAGGAAGAGAATTAGTTTCAAGTTGGAGAAAAATTCACAATGACATAATAAATTTATATTAAAACTAGTAGAAAAATAAAGCCTTAATATTTGGGACAAATCTTCTCGAAGGAGGGTATGATATGAGTCGCATCATGGCCCAAATGGAGAACGACTAATGCACAACTTTACGGCAATATTTTTTAAAGTTATTAATTTGTTTAAATAATGTTCTAATTATTTGTAAAATTGGCTAACCAAATTATGTTTTGGTTTAATTAATTAATATACTCTAGTTTAGTTTTATTTCAAGTTGTAATAATGACCCAATTGCAACTTAGTTATCAGCCTTTGAGAGACAAAGAGGATGCATAACTGAATGCTTTTGGGTGACTTTTGGGTTGTCACAATTTCAGTTACAATCAATCATTAAGTAGTGGATCATTAATGGCTTTAAGTGGGATGTAATTGCAATTTATGTGTCCTTTGTAATTCCAGTCGTTAAAGTTACTATATAAGCTGAATCATTTTATCAATGAAGAAAAGTTGAGATTTATTCAAAACTATTAGAGTTTACCTATTTTAATTTAGTAAAAGCGATTCTCCTATGTTCTTGAGTGATTCAGGAACCCTTGAGTTTTATCAAAGGTTCTTCCTCCCTTTGTGTTTTTAAACTCTTATACTTATCTTTCATCCTTGGAAGTATGACATCTATCAATTTCCATTTCATCTTCTTATCTATTTTTGTTTTATTGTTTTAAACAATTTTTCAAATTTCTTGCTTATTAACATTTTCAACCTTGATAGATCAGTAAAACGAATCCACCCCTTTGGGTTCCTATTAAGAAGGGAAAACAAAGAAAAAAAGGTGAAAGAGGTAAAACCTGAGTGGGTATCGGAAAGTTGAAACCTTGGTGTGCTCGTCGCATCTCTCTGGTTGGGGAAGGGAGATGATAAAGAAATCAAAGATGAGCTCTGCCAACAAACACCCAGAAAGCCTCGACATTGCTTTATTGAAACATTCACTACTGTTAATAAGATGAGTATATTTCAACTTTTCACCTTTCCACATTGCAAGTACAACTTTTCTCCTTCCCACTCTGCGAAAATAAGTGTGAAGAGGGAAAGTTAATGACCGTCTGCAACAAAAGCACAAACAATTAATCTTTCAAATAAAAAATACTTTCTTTTTGCATTAGACAAACTCTCATACCAATTAAAAATAATTAATTAATTTTGTTTTACTAAAACTATTGTCGGTAATACATAATAAATAAAATAAAATGTATTTCTCATAATATGCACGTCTTAGTACTTAAATTCTAAAATTTAATATAAACATGTTGGTTACACTAACGTGTTATTATAATTATGTGCACCACTCTTATCACGACACTTTTTTTTTTTCATATATACGATGAGAAAGAAAGGCACGTGTTTTTCTTTTTATATATATGAGAATGAGAAAGAAGGGCAGGCTAAGCACAGTACGATGAAAGTTGTGAGCTGTGTTCGGGGGGGAGTTATTGTCTATCGTTGACCTCTATGGTAGAATCAGTCGGGGCCTGAGACGCAGTGGTTTACCCTGTGGCGGATGTCAGCGGTTCGAGTCCGCTTATCTCCAACTCGTGAACTTAGTCGATATGATAGCACTTCAATTTTTTCGATTCGGCAGTTTGATCTATGCTATGATTTCTCATTCATGGACGTTGATAAGATCCTTCCATCTAGCAGCACCTTAGGATGGCATAACCTTCAAGTTAAGGGCGAGGTTCAAACGAAGTTGTGTGTTACTTTAGCTCAGCCTTTTGTTTTCTATTATTTTTAAAATTTTAAAACTATTTTAAAGTGGATAGAAGGTGGGTTAAGCTCACGCTAAAAGTTTGATTTTTTTTTTCTTTACTTTACTGCAGGGACGTTTATGCGATGCTATTAGCATCTTTCACCACCATCTGGTAACATTTTGAAGCTAAGCTTTCTTGTAATGTTTTATGTCGTGTCTATTTAGAGTCGATTCGGTCCACATTCAAAATAATAAAATTTTTTTATTAGCATGGTTAGGTCTACACAATTTTTCTTTATACTTAATATTTCTGTCCGATTAGAGTGTGCTTGGCTTTTTAATATTATATTTTATTTTGTTTCCTTTTAGAATGGAAATGACCAACTCTAATAGCTTCTTATTAGCTAAAATGATAACATTCTTACAGTGTTCTTACAGTGTCTTGAAGTTCACTATGTACCTTCACATGATCAGATTCTAACAAAATGTGTTAATGAGTTCTCGTTTTCAGTTCTTACAACAAGACAAACTTAGTGTGATAGAAACACACTTTCGTTTGATTGGGAAAGGAATTGATATTTTTTTCTAGTTTTGTAGCATTTAATGAGTGAGTTTTGATATTTTTTTTCTAGTATTGAATGAGTCATGTGGCTCATTTATTTCTAGGTGAGTAGTTTGTCTGAATTTCTATTTAATTGAATAGAATATCGGGACAAGATGTATTACAAACACAAAGTTTGGTTTTTCTTTTTTTTTTTTCTTAATTAGAAGACATGATTTGTGACTTCAACGTCACTTGTAATTAACTAATTAGTTATCGCGTACACTTAATTTATTTGTGTTCTATTTAATATCGAGTAAATATATTATTACAATTATTATATATTCTGTATTAAACTATTTGGTTTGTAACGTTTTCATACTTCCAATTTTATAATTCTAGACTTTCTCAATACGCACTCTTTGACAAACACCTTTATACGTCTTTACGTTTGACAAGTAATTTGTCCACATTACCGATATCTAGGTCTCGGCATAATTAATTTAACTGTACTCTACTATAGTTAATTGTATTATTTTATACTAAAATAAATTAAATTAGTTGTATTAAAATTGAACTATATTATTTTTCAGTACGGTCTTTAAAAACTGAACTTAAATGAATTAATTATTTACTAAACTGCATTTTAGTTTTTTCTTTGTGTTTCACACTTCGTTAGTACTAGTAATGTACAGGCGATCATTATATTTCTTCATCTCATATACGGCAGTAACTATGCACAAAATTTATTGTCCTTTGATTTTATTTTTTTTCATTTCACATAAAAAATAAGAAAAAGTATGTAACACTTTTTAGTTTATATTATAATAATAAATTTAAACGATAATTTTATGGTTATATTATAAAAATTAGCCTATAATATTTATTTCATTTTATAAAAAATAGTGTTATATATAATTTATATTAATTAATGTAATTATATATGATAAAGAAAATTTAATACTTCCGACACTTATTTTCTAAATATTTTTTTATACTGAACATAAAATAAAATCTGTCTTTTTTAATTATAGTTTCCTCTTTTTCTCTTGTATTTTTTTATATATCACACAATTACTATTATTCACGGAAGATGGTATAATAGTGGGAGAATTAAATTTTATAAATAATATCTTAAATTTTATTTTTATTATTTCTTTAGTACGTAACAAAATCATATCATATTATATCTAATTTTATACTATTTTTTCAATCTCTGTATTTCTTTCTTCAAATATATATTAATAGTTTTAAATGTACAATGTTTTAACTAAATTTATATTTTATTTAAATTTAAAATATTGTAAATACATAAAATACTCTTTACTTACAAATAAACGTTAATTTCAAACTATTGTACATGAATAAATATCATAGAAAATACTTTAACTTAATTCGTTATTAATATACTTGTTAAGTTTATTAACAAAACAATAAAAAAATTCGAACAAAAAATTCAACAATTTAAATTGATGTAATAATTTATTAACAATTGAAATGATGAAGTACATTTCAGTTCAAAAATAGTAAGATTTGGTTCAAAATTAGTGTGGTTTAGTTAATGCAGTTCAGTTTTAAAATAGTGCAGTTTGTACAATAGTTCAGTTTATAATAGTTCAGTTCATATTATAGTGAAGTGCAATTCAATTCAGTTTGTTAGACAAAAAAACATTTCAGTTCAGTTCGTCTGAATTGTTTTTCAGTTTAGTGTAGTTAAGACAAACTATTTTTTTGTTCATTGTAGCTTTTAATGGTTCAGTGCAGTTCAGTATGTTTTGCCCAACCCTAACTATGTGACTCCTCTCATGAACCCATATTTGACCCACTATGCAACATATATAACTTTTAATAGTCGGAATTTACAAGACAAACTTCTCCTCCAACGTTATCGATGATAGAGAAAATTTCTCAAAAACTTGGTGCCTGATTGAGGCAAATTAGCCTCCTATTTATAGCAAATATTCGTAACCTTTCACCTTCCTGCCTTTTCTCCTCAACCATGATATCTCTCTAGATCTAAAGGCCAAGAGTCCCAATTGTGCACATTCCCAACATTGCCTCGTTTCTTATGCAACACAATAGTCTCACACACTTTATCTCCCCTACAACATCAAATCTAACACTTCATTATTCAAGCTTCTTCTTGGCACGCTTCTCGATGTTGGAGTTACTATAAATAAAGGACTACATAGCCAAAGAATACAAATTGTGTTTGCAAAATAGGAAGAAAATCGACTTATAACATCATGATCGACAAGTTAAGGACCAAAGACCGACCATTGAACACGACACCTTGAAGCTCTTTGTAAGCCTTTAACATGTAGCATGTAAAGCCTAGGGGACTAGTATACAGTATATGACCAAGTACCCTTTGGCCATACCATTATAGAACCTGTTCCTAGCCAAATAGATGTTTGACTATTAAGACGACATCACACAAGTTAGTTGGTCAAAATAATCCATAGTTAACCATAATAATTAAGGATTAACAAGTAATTAGGCCATTTGTTCCAAGCCCATCTAGGTAAAGGCCTATGACTAATATTAATTATAAATAACACATTTTACGAGGTATGTTAATTATGTTCATTAATTACCACATTTATTGCTTGCTGATGCACTTGGTTGACTTGGGTGTTAGAGTGTCTTCTACAAGTAGAACATTCTTAAGGAGGTGGGTCTACCTCTAACATGTCATCCACATACAACAACAAGATGATAAAATCATCCTTATCAAACCTATTGTAATATTACAATGGTATGAACTCAGTTTGTTGCGACCGAGACTATTGATGAAGGAATCAAATCCCTTATACTAACACCTAGGCCTCTACTTTAGACCGTACAAAGATTTGTTCAACCTACAAATGAAGTTTTCTTTGTCTTTAAAGAGTTCTGGTTTGAGAAATATATATTTCTTTAGGTTCTCGATGAAGAAAAACAGTCTTAACATCTAATTGCTCAAGATGTAAATAAAATGCAACACACAGAATCAAGGGTTATGTTAGCTATAGAAAAGGTAATGGACACCAAAAATACACTTGCTAGTGAGACAAGGGTGTTGAAAGACCATGTTCATAATGGCTAAGCAAAGTGACCTATAGTTGAAGGAGAACAATATACCAAAGTTGGAGTAAATCGAGATCAACCTGCACCTAATTGGGAATGTAACAACTGCTAAACTTCATGCATCATGACTTAGGAAGTACTAAACCCATAAGTTGATACCTACTGTAGCTAGTGAAGAACTCCATTGGTAAGAAACTACCAGCTGCAACAACCTTTAATAGAAAGTGGAAAGGGAGAACCATTACCTACTGTAAAGATGCTTGTTAATCTAAGAGAAGCATTTGAGCTTGGAAGGAATAACTACACTTAAGTTGACCTATTGTAGTAAGTTTTTTTAGGCTTGTAGCATTAGATAGAATAAGTCACTAGGTGGGAAATTATAATTGGAAAAAATAGTTCTCTAGGAGTTTGTAGATTAAAGCTTGGGCAAAGAAAGGAAAATTCAGATCTGTTGGAGCATGGAGAGCTAGAGATGCACAACCTTCATAGCATTATGTTCATTTCTACCATTATATTGTAGACTTTCCCATGAGGATGCAAAGAATCCTAGACTCCAAAGCTAGTTACGAGTGTTTGAGCTTCATGTTTGACTTGTTTTTATATTTAATTGTTGTTTTTGTGATCTATGTACTACAAAGTGAGACTTAGGTCATGAATCCATTTTTTTCTATAAAATTTCATTATTTATTCCATCCATATCTTGTTATTCTTTCTTTTTACTGATTGTTCTATCGAAGCATAATTCAAGAATGCATTTTCAATTTCTTACATTGCGAACTAGATTTTCGTTTTCATTCAAATAAAACAAATAAATGTTGTACTCAGGAGTTATCCTAAAGTCGTTTCCCAGTGATCAATATTATCATTCATAAGATCCAAACACAACACAAAAGGTAGGGGGAGAGGGGATGGGGTTTGGCAGATTTATAAAACACCGAAATAGATTTGAAATGTAAGACAAATTCAATGAACATTGGTTAAAATGTATTAATTCTTTAATTCCAATAAAAATTGACCAATCACAAGTCACAAAATTAATTATTCTATCCATATTACTCTCATGAAACCCAAAATTAACCAACTAAGCGAAGATTAACAAAAGTTCATTATGCAATTGGGCATAGCACACATCATTAAACTTCTCACACAAAAATTAAACAACTAACACTACCCACACTCATTAAGCACGAACAAGGGGTTGATTAAAGTGCAGAAACATTAAACCATGATTAAGCATCACTGAATTTCTTATTCATTCTAATAAGCACATATTGAAGAGAATGAAGAGCAAACTGAAACAAAAATGCATTATAGCAACAACCTCAATGTCTCATTTCATTTTTTTGAAGGAATCAATACAAAGATTTTAGCAAGCCATGGAAATGAAATTACGGAACAGAGAAGATAATGTGCAAAAATGCAATTCCTACAAGATCTAATGTGCAAAAATGTGAAAATATAATATCTCCTCCAGGTCTTCAATGGTGCTCCAAAAATGTGAAAACAAAAGATGGAATGGAAAAGAGGGGTTCTTTTCCTAAAACCTTGAGAAAAACTCGTGGTCACATCACACAAACATGCCTCTAATTACAAAACTGACACTATTGATTGTAGAATTACAAAACGGTCACTATAGCTCAAATGTCAACATGGAAATAGTGTTGAAGTGGCATAGAAAATGTGGCACACTCCTCTTTTCAACCTCAAATTAATGTCCAAGCCCAAAAAATGCTTCACAACAAAAGTTGAAATTAATTAAGAAACAAAAATAAGACTAAGTAAATCCAAATTAATTAAAATTCAAATTATTAGCCCAATGAAGCCCAATAAATGAAAATACACTAATAATAGACGAAAATAATGGCTCATCATTGAGTTTTTGTATAATGCTGAATTGTAACAATTGCATAGCTATTGTTCTAATCTAGTGAACACATAGTGGCCAGACTTTCATTCAAGAAACACAAAGAGCCTTTTGGACATAAAAAATTCAATCTAGTTGAACTTGGATAGGGATCGAGATGTGGTTTGACCGTTAAAACTGTTATTGCAACTACTGCATTCATTAAACAATGTTTTTGTATTTCTCGCGCATTTTAATTGTCGAATTGTGCTTTTCCTAAATTATACATGTTTCAACAACCTCCAAGATTCAATTCGCATCAAATTAAAAGTACAAATTACAAAATTTTAGTTGACGGTTATTTTTGTTAACTATGGTTTATAATTTGGGAGTTTTCAATTTAGGTGTTCTTTTGTTAAAGTTTCAGTTTCATTTCATAAATTTTAGTATTGTATAGTGTTTCGATCATTCATATCTACACCTCCTTTCATGAAGACACCAACTCAATTTCTTCATTCTTTTGCACTTAGTTCAAAATGGGTATTTTGCATAATTTCAAGTATAATTAGTCATAGATTCTAGTTGCATTTAGGAGTGTAAATATTCTTTAAACTTAGCATGCATAACTCCATGTCAAGACACATAAGCATTTCATGAAATAATTAAAGTGCATTTAGTTTTCTCTTAGGAATTACATCAAATTGTTTGTATATAATTCTTCCATCTCATTTTAGGTACTACTGTTAGATGTTAGACTAACTTAGGATTAGTTACTACATTCATTTTATACACTTATGACACTGCTACAATGCTTAATGATATGGGAAAATTACTTCCCTAAAATACTTTGGACAAAAGCTATAGAAGAAAAGTTAAACTAAATTCTAAGGCAAAGTACTCTCTACAAGTAGTATAGCATAAATTTGGCAGCATTACTTTTCTAACCTCAAAAATAGTTTTTACAATGTAAGAGAGACTCTACTTATAGTCCAAAAAACCCTATATGTGTCTTCATAAAAAGAATATCAAAACCCCAACTTACTCTAACTTACGAACTAATAAAGAGTCATGTGCTAAAGGTGATTTGTCTACCAAGTGGCAAGAGAGGGTTTACAATATAATAATAACTCTTCAACGTGGGCTCAACAACGAGCCCAACACCAAACCATGTTCAACTAAGCTACAACATTCCCGTCACCACTGCGATCACCAAGAGTTCCCACATCTGCTCACACCAATAAATTGATGATCATCGCAAAAGGAGAAAACCACACACGAGACACATAAGCAAACAGAAAGGGTAAGCTAGAGTGAAAAGGTTTTTTTCATACAATTTAAAAGTCAAGAATTCATAAATAAACCAAGCATGCGATGACCAACAAGCAAGACTAAGACTTAATTATCTGGATACATATAATCAGTCGGAATCATTGGATGCTTGCACTTGTGGTGGCCTCTACTGCTCCGCAGAGCCAATGCCAATAAGTTTCACCCAACCACGCATAAGGTTAGCCTTCAAACATCTAAGGCCATTATCCTGCCAAAGACTAGGACCTCCTGCTACTCTCACCACTCGAGTTAATACGCTCTACGTGAGACTAACTAACTCTTTAGAGTTTCAGGATGCAATCCTTACTTGAATCCTTACTAAATTATATAATGAGGTACCACCACGACACCTTCGTGGAATTATGTCCTAACCATGAGGCACCACCATGAGCTCCCACCAAAAAGGTCATGGAGTTACGTCCTGACCATGAGGCACCACCATGAGCTTCCACCAAGGGGATCATGGAATTACGTCTTAACCATGAGGCACAACCATAAGCCATCACCAAGAGGGTCATGGAATTACGTCCTCACCATGAGGCACAACCATGAGCTCTCTCCAAGAGGATCATGGAATTACGTCCTGACCATGTGGCACCACCATAAGCTCTCACCAAAAGGGTCATGGAATTACGTCCTAACCATACCATAATCATGCATCATCAACCCAATCATAGAATTATCATGCATACCAATCCCATGCCAATATACAACCAACCATCCAACCATGTTTCATACGCATATCATGCCAAGCTCATCAATCCCAGATCCCAATATAACATATAGAACATATAAGGCATCATACTTGAACTGTTTAAAGCAACCAATCATTCAATCATGTGAAACATACACCTATCCAACCAACCCTGTCTATCTTGCTCAAGCTAAGGAGCTCTTGCTCAGGGGAGAGGGATCCCTCGCTCAAGCTACCAGCTTTCGTTTGGGCGAGACTGCATACAGATGGCACGTCGAGGTCTTACTCAAGCTAGCCCATACCGCCCAGGCGACACTATTCTCACTCAGGTGAGTGACCTTCGTTTAGGTGAGCCCTCGAATTAGAGAGAAGGGTGGGTTGTAGTTGTTCTTGCTCAGGCCAGAGTTCTTTGCTTAAGCGAGAGCTTTTCGTTTTGAGCGACCAACAGCCTGCCTGGGCGAGTGCAGCAGAACCTCTCCTACTATCGTGCGTGCCAAGACAGAAAACCATCCAGAACAACATACAAATATTTTTCATGCCATTAAATGCACATTAAAATCATTTGGAGCACTAAATAGAAATAAACCGAGTACTGTATTTGTAAAAGCATGAAAAGTATAGCTTCCCTTACCTGAACAGATGCTAGCGAAAGGTACAAGCACACAATAGACGATTACTACAGCTCCATGAACTGATTTGCGAGCAGGAAATACTGACATTAGAACAAAAACGATGTTACTAAGATAACCCTAGTCGAACCCACGACAACAGAGCTAAGGAAGTGAAAATACCTGTTGGGATTAACTTATATGGAATAAACGGAGCTTAGCTACCTCGGAGGAGAGCCTTGATCAAACCCTAGCAAAGCTCTATGTTAGAAAGAAGAAAAAGAGGAAGTGAGCTGTTTTGCAAGAGATTGTAGAATGAGAAACCAAAAGGCTGAAAGTGAGTCTTTGGGGGCATCCTATGGGCTGGTCCTTAGGCCCAACAGATGGGGCTAGGCCCTTAAACTTTTAAGGCAGAAAAAATGGGTCTTACATTCTCCCCAACAACAAAAATTTTCGACTTCGAAAATTCACCGATGAGATAGGAAGAAAACTATGTTTTCCTCATTTTCTCTGATAACCACCACTCAGACACAACTGATTTAAGAACTCCAACACCTATAGTCACCGGAAACTTTGTTTGTGTGCTAAGTGATATGTGTTCAACTGTGTAGATTGGTTTAGTCACTACTCTCGAAGCAACTCCCAACCTGCAACCTTAGAACTGGAATGCTCCTCCATACCTGCCCAACCAACTTGTATCTGATATACTGACTCACTTACGATATGCTCTCCACTACCCTTGTAGGTTTTTACCAAAGTCTTAGATAACTTCAAGTCTCAAACTAAAGCATGTTAATTATCACTATTGCACCACAACCAACACTCTTAACCACTTTTATGCATAACGACACTTATAACATCTATCTTCCTTTCCTGGCTTCAACCAAGGCAACAAAGTTCACTACCGAGTTATTCTATTTCCAATTTATAACTTTTAGTTGTTTCCATCACCATATCGTTTTGGCATCCTCTCTTCATCTTTGATCCCTTAACTTATAACCATCATTCCACAAAACCTTGGGACCATAACTTTCATTGACTTCAAATTTCTAGTTTGGTTTGTACCAAGCAACTCTACGATACACCTCAAACTAAGATTGCCCAATTTGGCTTTTTCCAAACCTTTTTTGAGAAATTCACTTGTCCTAGTCAAATGAGTAGACCAATGAAACCTTCTCACGTCTTCTCCTCCCAACTCAGACACTTACTTCTCTACCAACTCCTTACTCTTACCTCATCAAACCAAGATCTCGAATCCCCTCCTCTGGTGAAGCATCTACCCTTACTTTCTCATTTCTAGGTTGACATCTTAACTTGAAATCATATCTCAAACCATCTCCTATTTCTCTTCTCTCACTTCCTCCGTGCAACTCTACTCTTCCAACTCTGAATGATCTTTAAACACTCTTAGTTGATGCTCACAAGAACGAAACCTTTGATGTTCTTAGAGAACGGGCCTTCGTAGTGACCACTGGGTCATGAGCAAGATAGTTCTTCTCACACACCTCTTACTGTAAGACCCGCAGATTTTAATTAATTAAATAATTAATTAATTAATTAATGCGGGTAGTAGAAGCCTTTATGGCATTAAATTCTGATTGATATGATGTGGAAAAGTACTAGCTCAAGTGGTTAAGAGTACTTAAATGTGTAAGAGGACTTGGGTTCAAGTCCTATGTATGTCGTTTATGTGTTATTTAATTATTATTATTTTAATGATATGATTAATCACGTTTCTCATGATATAATGCTTAAATTGTATTAGTTCGCATGAAACATGAATTGGCATGATGGTTTAGCATTGACTTGGTATTGGTGTGGTTATGGGTTCAAGCCTTGGAGAACCCAAATTAAACATTATTTTTGGCTATTTTTGGCTTTGGCTTGAATGTGAAGGGTTAAGCTAAACCCTAGAGGAACTAGCAGCCAAGAGTGGCTGTAAAACAGCCCATAATGGGACAATGAATGGCCATTAACAATCAATTAAGTTGCATTTTCGTTTTTGATCATTGATCTAGCTTTAAAGCACCATTTAAAAGGCAAAAGTGAGGTATTAGAAAAGGTTTTGCAAGGCTGAAATTATACCCAGAAACAAAGCACGAAAATTGGAGAGCGGTGAAGTTTAGTGCAGAACTAAGACTGAATTGAGAGGAAACCAAAAAGGGAGGTCATTGGTGATCATTGGAAGCACTCAAGTAATTCACTTTTAAGCAAAATGATCCAGGTTAGGGGAGCTGAATCACGTACTATCTGAGTTTTTATGCATAATTGTATGAGTATAGAATGTATATGTTTGATTTTTCTTAATTGCATTGAAATCTGCGTTTCTGGAATTTTTCCAGAAATCGCTTGGCGGGCTGCTCATAGCCGCCAGGCGGCACATGCTAGTTTAGTGTGTTTTTGGTTCCCTGAGGAACCGCCTGGCAGTGAATCCCTGTATCGCTAGGCGCCACATACCTGCAACCCAGTTTCTGGGTTTAGTGATGAACTACCTGGCGGTGATGAACACCCGCTGGGTGATAGAGGTCGTACCCCACCAAATTAAAACACTTAAAATGCAGTATATGAAAGTGAACCAAGTTGTCCTAACGACCAATATTTTCATTCAAAGCTTTAATTTCCAGATGAACGCAACAATAACAAAGGGGGGGGTTGGCAGATTCCGATTCACAACAAACTTCAATTCGCAGATAAATTTAACAGTTATATGAACACACAATAATTCCTTGATTCAATTGAAAGTCCACCAATCACACATTACCAAATTAATTGTTCTATTCGAATTTGCTCTCATGAATCCTAAGTAATCAACTAAGCAAAAATTACCATGGATTCATTGTCATTAAGCACAACAAATTTCAGACAATTAACACCCACATATTTAAGCAAGCTGTGACTAAACTTATAAACATTAAGCATGAATACGAGCCATTAATGTGCACACACGAATTTGAGAATAAGCATGCATCAAATACGTGTTTATCATCTAAACACAACCTGAAACAAAGGCAATTTCGAATGGAACCCCAAAAACGACCAACAATCTCATGGTTTCATTTCAATTTCGTCAAGGAATCAATGCAATAGGGTTAGCTAGACATCAAAATGGAAGAATGAAACACTTCAAATCTGAACCAGAACATCAAAAATCAAAAACCCTAACTTATGAATTCTGAAAACGCAATTTAAGAGCAAAAAGAGAGATTTCAAAGCTTCAATGGAATGTAAAACGGTGTTATCATATATAAATGTGAAAACCCCATTAATGGGTGTTGTTCCAGGTCTATAAAACCCACAAAACGAACTTCCCAAGCAAGAAAACGAATTCAAACCGTAAAACCCTCAATGGGTGCTGTCAAATGTTCATAAAAACGGTAAAAATTAGCTAAAAACGTGAAAAACTACAAGGAGCACCTCCATGGAAGCTTGGAGAGAGAAAATGGAGTTTGGAGAAAGGTAGAAGATGAAGTGTGCGGCTCTTGCATGAAGGAGAAACCTAATTCTCGTGATCCCATCACTCTGCCACTCATATTTACAAAATTGTCACTCTTGCCACTCATATTTACAAAAATGCCACTCTTGGGCCTCTAATGTTGGCCCATTCACTCTAATGACGTGGAAATGACATGGAAATGATGTGGAAATGATGTGGCGACTCTCTTCAACTGAATATTAATGTCCAAGCTCCAAAATTGTTTCACCCAAATACCTAAAAATAATTAAAAACGAAAATTAGGTCAAATAATGCGAAATTAACCCAAATTCAGAACAGTGACCCAATAAAGCCCAACAGATGAAAACACACTAAAGATGAACAATTAAGCACTGAACAACTATCAAATGGGTACACAAGGGCTAGTGGAATGAAGGAAAATAATGACTCATCAAACCCACCAGGCGACGCGAGTCGAATTGACTCGGTTTTGATGTCCTGTGTGTTCTGGAGTGATTTTGATCAGGGAAAAATGTAGTCCTACTTGAGAATTGATGATGTAAGGCGTTATATTGTAGAATTTCATATGGTTGAATGTTCAATTTGATAAAGTGCTATGAAAACCTTTTAGGGGTGAATGTTGGGGTATCTTGATGTATGATTCGACACTAAATACTGTGAATTTGCAGCTGGAATAAGTGATTAATGTGATTAGGTTTTGGATTACTTTGATTGTGATTGAATCTGAATGGAGATTGATAGAAATTAGCAAAGAAGGATGAACGGTGGGGTTACGGGTTCTGGGAAGGAATCTGGAAATGCCCAGATAGTATGCACTGCCTAGCGGCACAGGGATTGCCGCCAGGCGCCAGCGCAGAAGTTACAACACTGCGCGACTAGAATGGGTAAATTGGATCTCGAGAGTTGTTCTGGAAAGAAATGGATTCATGATGATGAAATTTGGGGTCATGGGATCATGAACGTATGAGTTGCCTTTCACTTAAATTGTAGTTAAGTACATGAAATTGTTAGATTGTAAAAGTTGTCGAGACACTGATGGGGTGTGTAATATGGTCAAAATTGTATAGTTTTGATGGGATTTGGTTGGAGGTCAAAGTGAATACTAGCGTTTCTTTAAGATAGGAGCATAAGATGATGCGTTGGTTTAGTATGTTTATAAGCCATGAAGAGGGAAAAATGATAGCAAGCTTAGTGGGAGACATAGGTACTACTTAAAGTAAGGTACAAAATATCTTAGTTGGTATTAGCAATTCGGATAGACTGGAGCTTCAAGTATTGATCTTAATAAAGTTAAATATGAAACTGTCGAAATTGGGAAACTAAGTGTGATGAGATGCCTCTAACCAAGGGACCAATAACAAGAGCCATGGCTAGGATAATACAAGAGGAATGGGCCTTAAATGCGCATGCAAGGCCCAAGATGAACTTCACATGGGCCAAAGAAGATGTGAAGACCTAGCCTAGGACACTTTGCTTGTAAATACTAGATTAGGATTTTATTTTG
>Ga0214543_1007844_pt1 | contig 17952 bp, 14 predicted proteins | sample CNSS2metaG_FD_160094 | JGI IMG/M metagenome (GOLD analysis project Ga0214543, IMG submission 160094) | Root nodule microbial communities from cowpea collected in UCLA plant growth center, Los Angeles, California, USA - CNSS2 | ecosystem: Host-associated > Plants > Roots > Nodule | place: USA... | reverse complement strand
CTTTTATATGACTTGTTGTGGATAAACCTTATAACCAGATATAAAACCTTAATCTCTTTAATCCATTTATTAATCCATTAAATTAATTTTTATTTTACTTTTTAAATAATAAAAATATATAATATATATAACTTAATAAAAATAATAAAAATTATATATATATATATATATAAATATAAATATAAATATAAATATATATATATATATATAATTAAAAGCTTGGGGGAGCCATGGCTCCCCTTTGTCCCAACCAAGATCCGCCATTGATCTCGTAGTAAATAAAACTAAAATGTGTGTGTAACTATAATAATAATAATAATAATAATAATAATAATAATAATAATAATAATAATACCATTATAATAATAATATCCCCTAGTGATAATAATAATAATAATAAGAATAAGAATAAGAATAATAATAATGCACTAACTAAATATATAAAGAGATACACATTTTTTATGTCCTTTTTTTGTTTTTATAATTTTATCCTCTTAATTATTATTTATTAAATTTAAATAATTATTCATAATAAAAAATTATTTGTAAGTTTTATCATTCTACTAATCTTAGTAACTATTTTTTTCAATTCAAAAAATACCAAGATATAGAGATAAAATGAATAACAAAAAAATAATACAAAGAGCAAGTAATTAAAATATGATCTTGTAGTAAATAAAAGTAAAATATGTGTCTAACAATAATAGATAATAATAATAACACTAAAATAATATCGCGTAGTGATAAAAAATAATAATAATAATACAACTACATATATATAAAGAGAAAAACATCTTTGGTGTCCTTTTTATTTTATCAATTTTATTCACTTCATTATTATATTTTAAATTTAAATAATTATTTATAATAAAAAAATATTTTTCAGTTTTATTATTTTACTAATTTTAGTAACTATTTTTTTTAAAATTGAAATAATTGTTCAAATGAAAAGATAAATGAACAACAAAACAAAGAAAAATGACAAGTAAAATGTGTATCTAACAATAATAATAAAAACAATAATAATAATAAGTATTATAATAATTATAGTTCTTAATAACAATAATAATAGTAATATAATAATAGAAATAATTATAATTAATAATAATGATAATAATATTTATAGTTGATAGTAATAATGATTATTAATTATAGTTGATAATAATAATCCGTGACGAATCTTGACCAATGATTTTGGAGGAGCCAAAATAATTTATAGTAAAAAATTTTGAACTCATCAATAATTTATTCGGGATAAAAATCTCCAGTTATTCATTTTTGAATGTAAATAACCATATTGTGTTCAAGAAATTCATCTTTCATCTTATTCTGAATTTTGTTTTGATAATCTTCGTTGTAGAAAATGGAACATTAAGAGTTAAATAAAATGAATTAGACAATCAATGAAGTAAAATATATTTAACTTAATTGTTTTTGTCAAAGATTGACATAATTCAATAATGGTAGACAAATCCTTCAAATTTGAATGGGTATAAACATCAACAATGAAATGTTGGAGTGAAATTTTAAACTAATCATATATTTATCAATATACCTATTTTTTTAAGTTTAAGACAAAAAAAATAATTTATCATAATCTATTAAAAATTGAGACGTAATTACTAACAAAAATATATAATATTAATAATATTATATATTACAAATAAGAGTAATAACTTTACTACTAATAATGTTAATAATATATAATAGTAACATATAATAATAACAATTATTGTTATTATTATAATAATACTAATATTTGTTATAATTTTACTACTATCACTATAAATAATATTTATAATAATAATATTATTAATAATAATATTATTAATAATTAGAAATACTAATACTTATAAAAATATTATAAATAATAATATTATTTATAATTAATATTATAGTTGAAATCATAAATAAATGAAAAAACAAAAACAAATTGACTTTTGTAGGATTTGAATCCGGGTCCTTTTATACCAGAGTTTTAAAATGATGAAAAAACAAAATTTTATGACACGTGTCAATAAAAGAAAATGAGTAATGTAATAATTTTGGTAGTATCTTCTTTTCTTAATATGTAATAGATTTGTTAAAAGAATTTGCAAAAAAATACATTTTCCTGCTATTTTTTCTAGGAATCTTGATTGACAGATAATTCCTTCGTGGGTCATTATTTCCTACAAAATTATAAAATTCACAAGTATTTCCTACAAAATTGGTTGTGAAAAGTGTTTTATACAAAATATTTTGCAAAAACATTAACAACAATTTACTATAAATTTTTTTCATAACAAAATTTATAAGTTTTTCTTACAAAAAAAATCAAAATAAAATTTGCAGGAAATATGAAATTTTTTAGTACTGGTCTATGTCAGAGTCAGATGTTATTGTCTTGATTTCAATTTAGTCTCTATATATGTCTCATTGATTCAATTTAGTCCCTACTTATATGTCTAATTCAATTTTGAGCCAATTTTTTTAATATTTAAAATATTTTTTAATCAATTTTTTATAAGATTAAAACTTATTTAGTATAAATATTTTAACAAAATTAAATACTGATATTTATATTAAAATTTTGTGATAAAAGTTATTTTTAATAAAAAAATATTAGTATAACATTTATACAAATGATAAATTTGGTCTCAAATTGGAGAGAAATAATATTGTTCTATTCCGAAAAAAAAAATAATTAACAAAGCACGAGTTAATATATACAATAATGTAATATGTTAAAAAAAAAAATTTAATAAAAAATATTAGTGTAACATTTATAAAAATAATAAATTTGGTATGAAATTGGAGATATACAATATTGATATATTTTGAAAAAAAAAGGGTGACTATATTGCTCTATTAGTATAACTTTTTTTTACCAATAAATTTTAATATAAATATCAGTACTTAATTTTGTAAAAAATATTTATACTTAATTAATTTTAATCTTATAAAAGATGGATTAAAAAAATATTTTAAGTATTAATTGAAACAAAATTGAATCAAAAACACATAAGTACACATAAGCATAGACTTAAGTAAATCAAGAAGATATATATGAGAACTAATTTGAAATAAAGAAGACACATTTGATAGTGACACTGACACATGACATTATCCTGCCACATGACACTGACAATGCCACGTGTCACGCTAGTAACCTAACGTGTGGCAACAAATTTTTTGCAAAAAAAAATAAATAAAAAAAGTTCACAGATTAACACATGACACGTCATTAATTAACGATATTAATAACTTTTGTCTGACAAAAAAAATATAATTGAGACACTTTTTCAAAAATTATGATACAATTAATACCTTTTTAATTAATACCTTTTTAAAAATAGGATTACACTGACGCATCTTTACCAAAGTAGGGTACCACCGAAAACAAATTAAACCTTATATTTTGTTGATCAATTAGTCATATACGCACCGAGAAGAATGTTATACATATAGGAAATTGCTCATCTCATTTCTTTAATTACTTACAAGGAATGTTTCTTAACTTTGGAAGGTTATAAATTTGACCTATTCTAACATGAGAGAGAACATATTCCTTAAGCATCTATTCTCTTTCTTTCATTTTATATGACATCCAGTACTATTTTATGAATATGAACCTTTTACTAAATTGTTGTTACACTTTCTTTCATTACTATTTCACATTTAAACAAACCATTATTTATTATTATTGCTTTCTATAATCACACCTAACTATGCCTAAATTATTATTATTCTCTTCCTTTCATTTTATACGACATCCAAGACTATTTTATGAATATGAACCTTTTACTAAATTGTTGTTACACTTTTTTTCATTACTATTTCACATTTAAACAAACCATCATCATCATCATCATCATCATCATCATCATCATTATTATTATTATTATTATTTTCTATAAACACACCTAACTATGCCGAAATTATCAAGACATTATGTTACATTTTTTATTTAATTAATGTGTGGTCTAGTCTGTAGCATCATTACTGAGCAATATTCTTAAACTATTTGGTTTATGTCTAACAATGAAATAATTTAGATTGGTGCGAACATTTACTTAAGTAATATCAAAATTAAAATTTCAATCATTGCATAATGACAGTCCATTATAAAACAACTTAATTAATCAACTTAAAATGAAATGTGGTAAACCTTGAATAGAGATAAAGTGTAATAAGTTTAGAGTGCATTTCCTTGTAGTAAAAGATAGTAAATGTAATTTACAGTCTAGTAAATAGTGATAGTAATTTAACATAGGTATAGTACTCATTTAATAATCCATACTTAATCTATACTTTATTTACACATGAAAGTGAGTATTGTGCTCATAATGCTTGATCTGGTGGCCTAGCAACAGATTGCCATCCAGTGCAGTGATGAAGAATGTGTTTAAGATCCTCTCTGGGGGCTTCCACTGTCCATGAGGGATAGTGTTCAGTGGGGTGAAACATGTTGCATCCTCCATTCTCACTCATTAACCCTGCTTCAGCACCATTTAAGAATAAGTCTCCCTCAGACCTTATGTAGCCACTTGTTCCCACTTCCTTGTCTGCTGCCTGCACAAGTATTTTTATTTATTTTTTATATTATTTCATCAGATATCTTTGAAAATTGGTATGAGAATTGAGCTTATGTTGAAATAACTACCATAGCAGCTCCAGGAGAAATTTAACATACACTGAGAAGTGAAACTATCATCAAAGAATACATTTCCTAAAATAGATTTTGAGTCTAACGAAGCAGGGGTCCTTAAAATATTGCTGAACAGAGACAGTATAAAAAGAAAAAATGATGGAACTTGGTGCAAGCTGAATAGACTACAGAAAATCAGAGAGAAGTTTCGACGAGAGATCTTCAACAATGGACTAAAAAGTTAACATAGATTTTGTGGGTCTTTTTCTCACTTATTGCTCAACTTGTCCATTTCTATATAATGCAAGACTTAAAATCACACTCTTAAACTCCAACCATATCCTTCTCGAGTGAGTTTCTTCCATTTGGTGTGTTTTCTCTCGAACAAAAACATTTCTTATTCACTAGTATATTAATAGCGACCCTTGCTTATTCGGGTATTCATCTCAATGGAACACCTTGTTTTGAACCCCTATCATGAAACTTTTAAGTGTTCTTGAAGCTGCGAGAGTTAATAGGTATCATCAATGTTTGTCACTTTAAGGAGGATGCTATAGTTGTGGAGATTCTATAGCTGTTAAAGTTCTGTTTTAGATATGTTTTTCAGTTTAGTACAACATACCATGATACTGGGACATGTATGCTGTTATTTTGTATTCCTATTGGTTCTACGGCTATTTTTAAATAGTCAAGTTTGCTTTCTCAATTCAATGAAAAAGCTTCACAGTTCACCAGTGTAAATTATACTTTGAATCTTAAAACTTTTCTATTTCTAATATCTTGTACTACTACCCACGACTTGTGTCAGAGAAAAAATACTAGCACATGAAGCAAGTAAAACTTTAAAATTATCTTATGGAAATCAACATAAAACCAAGTGATCAATACCATGAACTAGTTTTTCACACTTCATAACCATTTTCACAAGATGGATTAACATTGCACTGAAAATATGCGGTTTCCAATTGAAGTCAAGAAAAAATGACTTGACACTAAAGAAAGAACTAGACGAACCTTCTCAGTAAGGTACTTAAAGGCCACCTTCTTCTGTCCCGCTTCATAGATATTATGCTGCGAGAATATCTGGCATAAACATAGAGCACAAACGACATCAATTTCGTGTATCATTCACATCTCCAATCGGACCAATTCCATTTCAACAAAGCCAACAAAAACAAATAAACAAAAGAAATCACCTGGGCTTCCACACTAGCACACACAGCATATATGCCCCAGTTTCTGGTATAATTATTATAGAGATGCACTTTGGCAAACCTAACACGAGGGTGCCTCTGTCGCGTCCCATTGAAAAAACAATGGTGTATAGTCACCCTCATGCACCTATCGTTAACATGCGATGGATCAGCCCCAATAAGCATGGTTTTATCATGCTGAGAGAAGTGACACCTGCACGCAATGAAATGGTACTTCTTCAATAAATGAAACAATACCTCCTTTTGTAATCAAAATTCAAACTAACTATTTTATACTGGTTAAGAAATTAAAAATGAAACTTTTTCACTTGAAAGTGTAAGAACAACACACCCCTTCACAATCTAAAACTAATAATTCTCGATACAACTCGGAATGGACTAAAAGTTCCCACTTGTTCGATTCTTTTGCTAGTGTCCTCAACAAAAAACAAAGCAGAAAAATGTACATAAGAAAACAAGACATTTTATGGTACCTTGAGACAGTAATGTCTGTGCTTTCTCGTGTGATGTCTATAAGGCCGTCATCATAATCAGCGAGCGTGCAACGATCAATCCATATGTGTTTGGAATTAGGTTTGATCTGAATGGCGTCAACATCATGCCCTCTGCCTCCTTCGAACTCCAAATTGCAGATTATGACGTGTTCGCATTCCTTCAGGCGCAACCCTTTTCCGGTAAGTTTAATCCTCTGCCCACGACCGTCGATGGTCTTGTGAGACGACACGTTCAGGTACGAGGAGAGATGAATGGTGCCGGAAACCTCAAACACAATCCACAACGGTTCTTTTCGGCGACACGCCTCACGCAGCGACCCCGGTCCATCATCTGCAATACTAAAGTTAAACCTAACCGATGAACGAATGATTAAAAGGGGATTGGGGGAAAAAGGTGATGAATTGGTGAACCTGCGAGCGATGTGACGCGGTGAACGGGACCGTGGAGGCCACCGACAGCGAAGCGGCCGAAGCCCTCGGCTTGGCCGGCGAGGGCGCGGAGGGTGGTGTCGACGTGGGTGTAAGGGAGAGATAGCATGTTGGAATTGGCTATGGGTGGTGGTGGGGTTGGGAATGGTGGAGGGTGATCGTATTTATGGGGCGGAGGAACGGAGTTGGGGTGTTTCCGATGGCGGTGTCCATGGGCGTTACCCATTTTTGGTGTAAAACGTTTCAAGCTACTATCTTCAGTTCAGTTCTGTTGTGTAATTGAAAGACACACTCAAAACTGAAAACTTTACCTACTTTTGGTGTTTGTAACCATTCTTTTCTTTCTTCTATGCTCTAAAACCCGCTACCGACATTTGTTACATGTAACAAGACAACGGCAACACCCAGAACATTGCTGTTACTTTTTAAAAAAAGGATGAAGTTATTGTTGTTACTTCAAGCACAAAGATTGTTACCGCTTCTTTGTAAGGAAAGGGACAAATGAGAGGGAATAATTCAAGTAAAAGAAGAGAAAACATAATGGGAATAATCGAGGAATAAAATGTCTAAACTTCCTTTATTTTTATACTTCTACTTATTTTTAAAATAAATAATTGGATAGGTATATTCTGATATACTGGGTTATACTATTGACAAATGTTAAAATCTGAATGGTTATGCGACTGATGCTTAGCCAAAATGTTAGTCCTCGGGCACCTGTGCAGTAATTGGAAAAGTTTCTGACTTAAAAATGTGAATCAGAATGTCGACTCTAATGGTTGCATTACTATAGCCCAATGTCTGCAACTGTTTTGAAATTAGATGGCCAGTGAAAAAAATCCAAGGTAATTCTGAATTTGAGCCTCAGTTTACCACCACGGTAAACTGCAATGGCAGAAGAACAACACGCAATGAAAGCCAATTAGTCTTCAAGTTTTTGTGCCTCTCCCACTCCCCAATTCTTTGTTAGGTTCTTTTGTTTTTATTTTTAAATTACTTTTTTGTCCATTTATTTGTGAAATAATATCACTTTGGTCTTCAATTATTTTTTTATCTTAATTTGGTCCTTAGTTTCTTTAAAATGATTTAATTTGGTCTTTATGTTAATTTTGATCAAACTGTGTTAAAATCAATACTACGTGTCAATTTCTGTTTTTTTTTTTTTTTTTTTTTTTTTTTTTTTTTTTTTTTTTTTTTTTTTTTTTTTTTTTTTTTTTTTTTTTTTTTTTTTTTTTTTTATTTTTTACACATGTCACTTCACAGTTGTGTCAAAATGATTTAATTTGGTTCTTATATTTGTTTTTAGTTTCAATCTAATCCCAATTTTTGTAAAGATGAAGCAATATTGTCCCTCAAATTGAATTTAGTTTTTTGTATAAATCTTATGATGATATTCTTACTAAAATTAAAATTTTTATTAAATATTTGTAGAAATATTTTTAAACAAGCTTTTTTTTTCTAGTTTTATTATTAAACAAAGTTAAATCATAAACTTAATTTCAACCATTAACAATTTTGTCATCATATATAAAGACATCAAGTATATCATATTATACAAACTTAGTGAAGATTAAAAATCAAATAACTTGTCACACATAAGTTTAGGAATTACATTTCAAGTTTAAAACAAAACCAAAGTTTAATGTTTTGTATAAAATTTAAAGTTAATTTAAAATATTTCCAGAAATATTTAATAAAAACGTTAATTTTAGTAAGAATATCACCATAAGATTTATAAAAAAAAGTAAATTGAGTGTCAATTTAAGGAGGGACAATATTGCTTTTTTTTTTTTAAATTGGGACTAAATTGAAACTAAAAACAAATATAAGAACCAAATTGAATCATTTTGACACGTGACACAACTGTGAAGTGACATGTGTAAAAAAAACTAAAATAAAATTCAAAAAAATTCAAAAAATTCAAAAAAACCAGAAATTGACACGTAGCGTTGACTTTAACACCGTCTGGTCAAACTAACGATAATGACTAAATTGAATCATTTTTAAGAAAATAAGGACCAAATTGAGACAAAAAAACTTGAGAACCAAACTAATATTACTTGACAAATAGAAGACCAAAAAAGTAATTTGACTTTGTTTTTTTAAAGGGTTAAATATGTTTTTGGTCTCTTAACTTTCAGTAAAAATTGGATTTAGTCCCTCTTTGAAACCTTAGCCTAATTTAGTCCTCCAACTTTGGAAATGTTTGGATTCAGTCCTTTTAACCATTTTTTAAAGTTTATTTAACGTTTTAAACATGTTTCATGAGAGCATTTGAGTTGTTTACTCTGCTTGACACATTTCCGCTTCAATGTTAGCTAAGAAACTGTCTTGAGATACATTTGAAACGTTAAATAAACTCAACAAAATTTTGTTAAAAGGACTAAATCCAAACATTTGTAAAGTTGGAGGACTAAATTGGTTCAAGATTTTCGAGAGGGACTAATTTCAATTTTTACTGAAAGTTAAGGAAGAAAAACAAATTTAACCCTTTTTTAAATATTAAAAATATATTACGTTAATAATTAAAAATTTCTTTTAATATATTTTAAAATTTTAAAATTAGTGATCAATGTATTTTAAAAACATTCATAAGAAACCATATAGAAAATCCAGAATCCAATTTCCCATCATACACAAAATAATATATGATAGATTTACAAAATTAAATAGAGGACAAATGAGTTTTTCAAGTTGCCTAGGTTTCACTCAATTATATGTGAGTTGCTTCCTTATTTTGACATCAATAGTTCTCACAGGAGATCTACTTTAAAATATTTGATTGACTTTGTTGAGAAAGCAAGGTTGGTTTTGTTAAAGCAAAAGAATGCATAGTTTTAATTTTTTTCAAAAGGAGCTACTCTTTTTTAATTAGCAAAATCAAATGCAACTTTTTTAAAATATAATCATTATAAGAAATTTGGTTATTACTTAGGCCCATAATTCATAGATAATAAAAAATTTTCATAAAAAATTTGATATTATCTACGAATTAACTATGAAGCGTATTTCATATGTAATTTTATCTAGGAAAACATGCATTTGTAAGTAACTAATCTACGAACTTTACCTAGTGTAAAAAAATTATTTACAAAAATACTCGTTAAAAGGATACACATCCCAATAGTCAAGTTACTTACGAAACTCTTTGTAATTAACTTACTTATAAAAACATTTATAAGTAAGTTATCTATGAAAATCTTTATATATAACTAACTTATGAATATTTTTGTAGGTAACTTTTATTTATATATATATATATATATATATATATATATATATATATATAATCAAAACAAATTTTTGTAACAACCATATAACTTAGTTACGATCCTTGTGACCTTATATAGAATAATATTATAAATACACTTGAAACCCTAAAGAATAAATATTTTGAAATAACTTCAATTTGTTAAAATATATAAAAATATCAAATTTATTACTTTATTGTATGGTAACCGAGGTCGAGCTCCAAGCCTATGTCTGTGAACAAGTTCTCATCATACTCAGGTACTTCGACACGAATACTACCTCACCAACTCGGAATCAGTCCAAAATAGGGCCCAAATTATTCCGAGGTTGAGGCCTAATAGATTGTGGCCCATTAATATAATTAGTCTGTCGCAATCGAAATCACGACGGGATGACGAATAAAAAAAGAAACGAGTTTTAAAAGAGATTTGGAGTCCCCAATATAGTTATTTCTGGAAAATTATGAAAAACCATAATGATAAAACAACTCTGTGAAAAACCAGATTTTCGGATTCGGGGGTCGGTTATGCATAGGGAAGGTGCTAAAACCCTACAACGCCCGCCCAAGAATGTACCTTTAATTAAACATGCAAAGTTGATGTGGTTTTCAATCTGTTAATTTTCCCCAAAAATAATAAGACAATAATGCTAAAAAGAAACAAAAATATTTTTGTTTTTGTTTTTTGGGCCCGACAAGTATTGACTTTGGTCCTACGTATTCTCATTAAAAATGAGAAATCAAAGTTACATAGTTCTTTATAGAAACGATTGGGAAAACTATTTTGAAAATGATTTGATTTTTTGGAGGTGAACCTGACAAGGACTGACCTCGCTCTACGTATCTCACAGTGGAGAATCAAGAATCACGTAGTTCTTAAAAAAGACCTTGCTTTATATTTTTGAAAACTTTATATATTATTTGGTGTTTTTGAATTATTTGAAAATAAGTGTGTCACACGACGTGATCGATTAAACAGATACTAAAAGAGAAAGAAAATAAAACATTTAGTATTTTTTGGAATTTTTCTATATTTTGTGAATTTTTATGATTTTAAAATATTTTTTATTTTTTAGAAAAAACATGTAGAAAAAAAAACGGGACAAAAATAAAATAAAGGCAAAAATAAAAAAAAATAAAAAAATACAAATACAAATAAAATAAAAAATATATGGAGTGTGTAAGCATAGAAAAAATGGGGTGCAATGAATAAAAATCCAAAAATAGAATAAAAATACAAGAAGGGTGTAAATTGGGAAAATTGGGGTGGAGTCAACAAACACAATCATACCCAACACAAACAACATAAAACATAAGGGTGCGAGATTAACAATGATGGAGATTAACAATGATAATGATGGAGGTGCACAAGCCAAACGTGTGGTGTATGTAGCTATCCGAGGAGTGCAACAAACAATTAATGCAACCCACATATGGAGGTGTAGGCAAAAAAAAGGAGGGGTGTGCGAGTAAAAGTGGGCTCAGCCCAACTCTTCAAACATTAACATTAGGGTTTCCTCTTCAAACTCAAAGAGCCCTTCTTCTCCAAAGCAGCAGCCTCTTCTTCGTGTCTCATACCATCATCTTCCCTTCATTCTCAACGCAGACCACCACGCCATGCCACCACGTGGTAGGCTTGTCGGTGACGCCAATCGACGTTGACGACGAGAGCCTAGAGACGTGCGAACTTCACTCTTGTCTCAAGCACGACTCAAACCACCTCCGTGCGAGCACCCATGGCCACTGCCATCACCGACGACAATCAGAGCTAGAGTCATCGTCGGCGGCCACTTCCCTGACACGATTTCTCTCTCCCTCGCGCGGAACTAGGGCCGAAATCCATGTTCCCGCACCACGTCGCTGTAGCACATCTCCGATTATTTGGCAGCATCGCCACCAGCGATTTTTCTTTCCTTTCTATTTTTGATTGCAATGAATGGAAGGGGATTGGGTTTTTGTTCTTGCGGTTGGGCATGATGGTTATGTAGCGTGTTGAGGCAAGAAATCATGGCTCTGAAATTGAATTTGTTGTTTGGTGATGGAGGTCCGTTAATGGTAGTTTTTGTAACATCCCGACCGGATATTATGAATTTAAAATAATAAAATACAAAATAATAGATGAAATACCATTTCCTAAAAACGCGAGAAATTTAAAACTTTATTACGTATTTTTGAAATACCTTAATTCATAATTATAAATATAAACTCAAATACATAACCAATGTCTGATAAGGTGAAAGTTTACAAATCACTTAAAACCAAAAGCTTAAAAATAGCGGATAAATCTTTTCATCCCAGACTAGCTCTGCTCCGACTCTATGCCTCACCATATCCACCTGCAACATCATCTGCTCACGTGTACCGCGTACACGATCATCGCCAAAGACAAACAAATAGGGTGAGCTAATAATAAAATAAACATACATATACATTATATACATATATCACAACCACACCAAAGGAAACCCATCCTTTGATTTCATAACACATGGCCACTACCATGACAACCGTGTCTTACGTCTTCTGATGAATATCTCAAGATGTCTTGCTGCCACACCTATCGGCCACAACCGATAGAGCACGTGCAGGAAACCATGCTACGGATCACACACCATAATGACAGGTGGAGTTTCCAATACAAACATAGCTCGTAACGTCCCAAGACTACCAAACTCGTCAGCTAATTACTGAGGAGGGAAATCTATCTGGACCCATCCGTGCGGGCCACAACCAGCACCTCACACCGGCAACACTCGCCAACACGAGCCACAATTCAAGAGTTCGTTGTGTTCATCCGCCATCCCGAGCCACAACTCAAGAGATGCTATTCCAAACCACAACTCAAGGAATACCACATGCTTAACCCCTATCCTGAGCCACAACTCAAGGGACACGTTCTGAGGCACAACTCAAGGAACACTAGCAAGCCGCCTTTGAGACATCATCAAAGTCTTGTAGACCATGTACATCCAAAGCAATCCAAACATCTTTGCCTCAACAACATCGTCTGGCGCTACTCACGAGTCGCTAGGCATACCATGCTTCCAGACCGCCTGGCGGGGGACACGTGTCGCTAGGCGCCAAATGCCTTTGATTGTAAGACCCGTGAAAATTAATTAATTAATTAAAAAATACGGGTAGTGAGAGCCTTTATGACATTAAATATTGATTGATATGATGTGGAAAAGTACTAGCTCGAGTGGTTGAGAGTACTTAATTGTGTGAGAGGACTTGGGTTCAAGTCCTATGTATTCCATTTCTGTGTTATTGATTTATTATTATTTTAATAATATGCTTGAATCATGTGAATGATAATATAATCATATAATTGTATTAATTATCATGAAACATGAATTTAGTTGAATGGTTGTGCATTGATTTGATTATGAGCATGTTAAGGGTTTGAACCTTGGTGAACCCACATTTAACTAGCATTAAGTTTTATATTTTTTCATTAATCTAGCATTAAGGCCCTTTATGTAAGATCTGAGAAAATTAAATAGTTAATTAAATAATTATTTAATAAATGCGGGTAATAGAAGCCTTTAAGAAATTTAATGCAGAAAACCATGATGTGGAAAAGTACTACCTTAGATGGTTGAGAGTACTTGATTCTGTGAAAAGACTTGGGTTCGAGTCCTATGTATGCCAATTGTGTGTTATTTTAATTTATGCATTTTTATGTGATATACTTGAATGCTTAACGTGATAATAAAATTCTAAAATGGTAGGAATTATCACAAATATGAATTGGTTGATTTGGTTGTGCATTTGACTTGGTAATTGATGAGTTGTGGGTTCAAACCTTGCTTAGAACTAATTATTAACTCTCTTTTTGCCAAATTTTCTTTTGGCATGAATATGAAGGGTTTAGGAACCCTAGCTGCCAATAGAGAGGTAACTTAAGGGCTGGAAAACACTTGGTTAATAACCATTGATTAGCCTTAATCTCCAATTTTTTTAATTAAAATTTGTTTTAGGGTGTAAAGGGTAATTAAGGGAAAGTTGATTTGGAGAGAGGGAGAGGAATTACAGAGAGAGAGACCTGGAATAGTGGTGTGAATGTTGGGTAGTGAGGTTCTGGCAATTGGCACACACTGCATAGAGGAATTGGAGTGGAAAACCAGTCTTTGGAGAGTAAACAAAGAACAAGAGCGTTTTGGGTTTTGGGACACGTTCAATTCTAATTTGGAGCGAGGATTCGAGGCAAGGGGAGTCGTTGCAGAATTTGGTATGGAGGGTCTACATCTCCTCCATGCGGACATAGTTGGCCGTGCGCAATTTAAGTTCGTGCATAAAGGCAGGTGGGTGGAGGTAGATGTTGTTGGCGAAGGGGTCGGGTTGTAGGGTAAGTGCCATGCACTGGAGGATCATCTCTTGGTTGAGGTGTGGGGTGCGAAGAGCTGCCTTACTGAAGCGATCTATGAACGCTCTGAGTGGTTCGCTTTGTTCCTATCTAATGCCCAGGAGGGAGATTGTGGTAGTTTGGTGTGGACGGCTGCCAACAAAATGGGTGGAGAACATGTGTGAAAGAACGTCGAAGCTGTCGATGGAGTAAGGCGGAAGGGTTGTGAACCATTCCAGAGTAGGGCCCTTGAGGGTGGTGGGAAAGGCTTTGCAGAAGACTGCGTCTTGGGACGTGTAGAGGGCGACATGGGTGATGTATACTTTGAGGTGTTCATCAGGGTCGGTTTCGCTAGTGTAGTGGTCCAGCGTGAAGGGTTCCCACTGGGCAGGAAGGAGGGTGTTGGCGATAAAGTCGGTGAAGGGATGACGACGTCTGGGCTGGTGGGGAGGGAGCAGATGAGGTGGGATGAGATGGTTGATCATAGCGGGCAAGGTGGAGGTAAGGTTGTGAGGGGGGATGTGGGTTGTTGGCAGGTATTGGGGGTTGTAGGGTGGTACGCGTGTAGTGTGTAGGGTGGTGGGTACGTTGTAGGGGATTTGGGTGGTGGGGAGGGTAGCAGCAGGGGTTGGGGCTGCAGTATGCCCTGGTTGAGTGGATGGGAAGTGAATGGGATGGGTAGAGGGAATGGGTGTTTGTTGGGTGGTGGTGAAGGTGTGAGGGGTGGGGTTGTATTCGCTTTCCTCTTCTGTGGGCTGGAAGGCCGGGGACCTTGCAGCCTCAGACGCCTCCTTGGCCTTTCCCTTCAGGGTGGGATCAGCTTCGATCTTTCGCCTAATGCGAGAGTTTTCTTGCCATAGCGCCTCCATCTCATCAGCGCTGCATTTCTTCAGATTTGCTAGTTCTTGTTGCATCTTCGCTTGGCCGTCCAGGATGGCGGCTAGGTCAGGGGTGATGCCAGCAGGTCCTGAGGGACCAGCATCCGCCTGCTTGTTCACTCCAACTCTGCTACGGGTGGAAACCATCTTCGAAGAAAAACAGATACTAAAGGTGTTCATCTCGTGCCCCACGGTAGGCGTCAATTGTTCCTGCAGAGAACAAACAAGATAAGTTAGGCACAAGCGTCACCTTACCCATGTAGTCTGCTATCTCCTCAGTTGGTCTCTTCCCGGTTGGTACATGTTGGCTTGGACCCAGGAGGGGTTACCTACAGAAGGGACTCCAAAGCTCAAGTAAGTCAAAGCTCTCAGAAGGTCAAATCAGTGATTAATGGAGTAATGAATGCGTACCTTTAATTACTGGGGTCCACGTGTATTTATAGAGCATTAATCATTTTTGGTTATGTCATGGGCCGGACCCTGGCTTGGGCTCTAGTTTGGGCTGTAAGTGGGCCTGGGCCCTAACTTAGGCCCTTAGGAGGACCTACTGAACACTAGGGGGCTTGGATTTTATTAAGTATATTTGGAGTAGCCGGCCTAGGCCGACTACTTTTGTTGGCGGTTTACATTGGTCATGTGTCATCTTGTGCAGGTTGTCCCTCTAGACGTTCAGGTTATCGGTTTAGGCTGGTAAGGCTCAGGCCAACTCAGCCTGGGTTGATTACTTGACTGCTTTGGCATATATGTATCGTTTTATTACTATTTGGTCGAGTTGGCTAGGTGTGGTACAAATTGCATGAACTGAACCATATGAAACCTGTGCTGAATTATACTGTTTTCGCGAAAATTCTGGGTTTTTGCCCATAAACCACCAGGCGGGCATGAAGGTGCCGCTAGGCGGCACATCAGTTTAATCCAAATTCTGGGTTCTGCCATTAGGCGCTTGGATGTGAGTTGTAATCCGCCAGGCGGAGCACGAGGTTTGACGTTGTTTTGTTGTCTTGGTTTCAGTTATTTGATTTAATTATGATATGATATTGTTGTATGGTCTGAATATGGTTAACAAAGAAGAAGGGAACATGAGGAATTCATGTTAAGAATGGATAATTTCCCTAACGAGTAAAATTAACGATCTTTGAAAGGTGATTGGAAGAGCTGAACTGTGAAAGTATTGCATGGATAATTTTTGGGTGGTAGTGTTCGAGACAAACAGGTCCAGGGGAACGGGAAGGGGGTTACACGAGTGTAGAAAATCTGGGTTTCTTACCCATATTCTGGTGTGCCGCCTGACGACATCTCATTGGCCGCCAGGCGATAGCGGCGTTGCGAGTTTGATCTGGTGGGTTTGGTTAATTGGCCTTGAGGAAAACTGACGGGAGGATAAGTGGTGAATGAAATTGTCATGAATAAGAAGATATTGATAAAGGAAGAAGGAGTGTAGTGGGATAGAGACAATATGATAGTCACAAGGATATAATTAGGATGATTGAAGTCAAGAAACTAATGGACTCTAGGAATGGATTATTAATCTGCATAACAGAACAGTGAGAAAGAAGTAGTATTGGTGCATTATGTGAAATTGTGGGTTGGGGTCAAATCAATTGATAAAGATTGGATGTTAAATGATGTATGAAATTGGTTAAGCATAGGAGTTGGAATTGTATAAAAGTATGTGACTATGGAGTTAACAAATTAAGTTGATATGCGTTGTGTAGCCTAAGGTGGTGAAGGAATTAGATTGCTCAGAATTGAGTAAGTACAATAGGGGGGATTAGGCAATTTTCTTAAGTTTTGTTGAACAACTATGAGTGAAGGGAGATTTTGGTGAATCAAATGGTAAGAATAAAGGAATCTATGATTGAGATATAGGAAACTAAATTGATGGTGAGATGATTAGATAACTAGCGGGTCTTGAAAACAAATGTGAAAGGTACCATAAAGTAATTAGAATGGTGGAACCAACTAAATTGGAGTGCCAAAACCAGCGGCAAAGTGTCTCTGGTATGGCACCTGGCGGGCTGCTGTTAACCGCCAGGCGATGGCGACAGTGTGAGAGGCCCTGTACTGCGTAGGCGCTTGGCGGCAATGTGTGTTTAGCCAGGCAGAGTCTGGAAAATAGTGAGTTTGGAAGGCGTCTGGCGCCTGGCGGTGGGGACGTTCCGCCAGGCGGTCTGGACCGGTTTCGCCTGGCGGCGCTGGGTGATGCGCTGGGCGAAAATTCAGCAGTCTATGACTTGTTTGCGTTGCTTTTAAGCGATGATGCTTGGATCGGGAGATGTTGTGCCATGAGCGGGTAGGTTCATGGATGGTGATTAACATGTGATGATATGAGCGGGAAGGTTCATATCTAGTTACTCTTACGTGGGGATACGAGCGAGGTAGGTTCGTATGTTCCGTGCTCACGTTTGAGAGATGCCACGTGCGGGGAGGTACGAGGCTGGTGGATCACATGTGTTGGACTACGGGTGGGTAGGTCTGTAGAGCAGGACTACGAGCGGGGAGGTTCGTAGGGCAGGACTACGAGCGGGGAGGTTCGTAGAGGCAGGACCACGAGCGGGCAGGTTCGTGTGAGCATCATATTCTCGAGTCCAAGGCTAACCATTTGTGTGATTTGAAGGCTGAAAAGCCTTGGGGTTAAGGTCTTTGCCAAGAACTAAGTAGGTTGAATTAGATGGGTGTATGATTTATCTGATGTTAATATATATATATATA
>Ga0214543_1007841_pt1 | contig 17956 bp, 8 predicted proteins | sample CNSS2metaG_FD_160094 | JGI IMG/M metagenome (GOLD analysis project Ga0214543, IMG submission 160094) | Root nodule microbial communities from cowpea collected in UCLA plant growth center, Los Angeles, California, USA - CNSS2 | ecosystem: Host-associated > Plants > Roots > Nodule | place: USA... | reverse complement strand
AATTTATAATTATTTTATTTAATTTAAAAAGAAAAAAAAAATTTTGTTTTTTTTTTTTTTTTATGTTTCATAATTCAGAAATAATAACCACCTGTAATGTATTCAATATTGCAAGGTCTGAGATTTTTAAGAAATTGGTCATATGACCAAAAGTTTTGTAAATCCTAAAACTTAATTAGTCTTTAATATTCTTTTATTAGCTCTATGTCTCATGAGAATCTATAAATAAAATAGGCTCCCACCAAAAGTTTTTAAAGTATTTTATATTTGAATGTTTTCGTAATTAAAGCGGGTTCATTTACCTTTTAAAGGTGACATGAACTAAAATTTGTTAATTACATGTTATGAGAATTTAGAAGCATGAAAAAAAAAAGAAGTTTGGTTCAAAGGCGCTGGAAAAGAAAATTAAATGTGTAAATTATATTTTTAATTCACGATCAATTATACTATTCTAAAAAAAATAATTATTATTTTCCAATCCACTTATAAGTTATACTTTTACTAAATTTTTTATTAACTTAAAATAAAAAATAGTTTATAAAATAAACAATTACGAATTTAACTAAAAAAATACCATGATCCGGTATCAAACCTTTAGAGATTATCTTAAGAAATATTATTTAACAAACTTCTTTCAAACAATAATTAAGACTAGTAGTTACTGAAGTTTCTATTACATAATGGAAACTTTTATAACAATTTATTATCATTAAACATAGACTGTTACTAAATTACAACCGCAAGAATTGAAATCAAAATGAATAAAATACAAAGAATCAGAATAATTGGATTTTCTTTTCTTTTTCCAATGGAGAACTATATGAAAAAAGAAAAAAACTAAGAACCTAACTACAGAAGGTGGTCGAAAAGGAAAATATGTATTTGTTTGTAAACACCTAATTTTGAATGGCAGTGTCTTGTGTGTAAGACATGATCAAAACCATTCACACTTCAATCATCTAACTTCTTTGTTGTTGCGCAGAGGTTGATACAAGAACAAGCAAAACCCAAATTACACTCAAAATTGCAACCATACCATTCCTCTTTCTTCATCAAAACTGCTGTTCACACAGCCATAGTATGTAGAAGAGTTTCTGTATTTGTTTTTTTTTCCTTTGTTGTTTTAGGAAAATTCAGGAACCAAAGACAACTTAAGATAATAGCCACAAGAGGAATGTTGACCAAGCAGTGAGTGCTATGGCTGCAGCACTGTATGTCCACAACAGAATAACTGAACACTCTTCAGTTCCTACATCAAACAGCTGAGCCATGGTACCTGCGTAATGATTGCATTGAATTTTGTCAATGAGAAATCTATAGCATATGAAAGATCAAGAAAAGATACTTCAATTAAAAGCATGTGTTCGTGGAATGGAAAATCTTTGACTTACTGATATTCATAGCCGGTGGCATAGCATACTGCATCACCAGCACATACTGAAACAAAGGATCAACCGGGAGTAAGCCGAAATTTGCTGCTGCTTTTACGATGAACAGTCCAATCAAAGGTAGCAGGAAAAGTCGGCCTATGATGATGCTGATGAGGGTCAATGGTTTGATAGTAGATGATTTCAAGCCTGCAATAGTTTCAAGACCAAGTTTAGTTAAGTCAGTTTTTGGACCATGCAATTGGTTAAAGAGTATGTATGCTATATGATATATATGGTGGCTAGTTTTTTTATACCTTGAGTGAGGTTACCACCAAGCAAAAGGGTGATGCAAGGAATGGTTCCATTCCTGAGAAACAAAGAGTTCAATCAGATAACAACGTGTATGGAATGGAAAAGAACTTGCACTGCAGAACAATTTGTTTTTGTGAGCAAAGTCACATACCCTAGTAATTGGAGAGAGTCTTGGATGACACGCAGTGGAGCATTGCCTCCTATTATTAGGTTCCTTAGCCATGCAACCGCACCAAAGAGGAAACCAAAAAACTGATAGTGCAAATAAGGAATGTCAGTACAAACTAGAGACCAACACACAGAAAATAATTATCTAACAAAGGAAACAAAAAGGATAGCAGAAGAAAAAGGAAACTCACTGTTGCAATTGCTGGTGGTGACATGAGTTCTTCAAGAAACTGAGTAATAACTTCCACTATTCTATGCCATAGCGATTCGGTCTTCTCTGGTACACTGGACTGATCTTGGTCTACAGGCTGAGAATTCACAACCCTTTTGTTCATTAGCTGTATTCGAGGATGTTTGATATAGATTGGGCTATATGCATGCTTTGAGCAGGTATAAAAAAGTAATACATAGGATTATACTGAAACAAGTATAGCTAGTAGTGGAGTGCATGAGTTGTTGGTCTTACAATTTGGTTTTCAGTGTCACCATAATAGGTAGATGTCGGAACTTCTATTGTGTTTTGGCTGTCATTATCCTTGAGAAGAAGAGTTTCTGCATTGGCATCGAACTCTTTGTTGGGAACCTTCATGATCTCAGCAGCCTCCAGTGCCTTAAATTTCAATGATCTGCTTTTTATAGTCTGTAAGGTGTAGGTCCAGATGAAGATGCCACCAAGCTACGTACAATTAACAAAACAAGAGAAGATAATAAGATACACAGCACAATATTAGCAAAATTTTAACTGTATAAAAGTAGAGGCCTCACCGCCATAGAGAAAGATGCATAAGAGAGTGCATTACTGCGGCAAACATCACGCGCACCAAATGGTCCTCCCTTCTCATCACAGATAGCAGGGATGATTACAATAGGAAGGTTCCCCATATTTCCTGATAAAAGAAAAAGCATTCATCAAACAAGTCTAAATACATAGTCAATTTTTTCACCTTCAGCTTCTCTATTCCTTCAAATTTTACACATTCTGAACATACTTTGCCATGATATGTACCTGATGAACATGCAGCAATAATAAGACCTTCCACTTTCAGATTAGGCTTCAGTAGTTTCACCAGTATCCATCCGATTATTCCACCAATTAAGAAGGTAAGTCCAACGTTAACGGGCATAAACCACCTGCATGGAAGGTTAAGCCGAAAGCAACCAATTAATACATAAATAATATGTTACTTATATACTCTACAATCAATCATCAAACATGCAAAAAAAAAAAAAAATACATCAGTACTATTGGTCACAAAAATATGTCACAAAATCAAAGTCTGTGTTATAAATAATTAATGAAGGTAATATCTCTGAAGTCTGCAGTGCCAATGAGTGAGATTTCTCATCTTCTCTGCCACTAACAGAGGTTATTATATTCTGACAGAAATAAACAATGGATCCGTATCCATTTTTGAAAATGGGTGATAAATTTTAGTACATTGCTGGCGGAGACATGAAAAGTAAACCTGGGAACACTGTCACTTTTATATAAATAAGTATATAGATGGGTAAAACTAGTAATATATAACACAGGATTTGACGGAAATCCGGAAATCATATCTCGGTACCATGATATCATATCTTCAAGTGAAACACTCTGGGCGAAACTGGCAAATATAAGTGAAGGAGTGAATACAAAGAAGACAATCTGCAAAACAGGGAGAAGAAAACACAACAAAGAAAAGGTTACTAGGTTTGATAAGAACAATGCAGAATCTGTGTTGTTTAACAGACATATATTAGTACATTAATCATTACATATATGTTTTACTTGACGTGTGCATATATCTTACCTTGTTCAAAGCTTTCCGGATATCAGGCGAAAGAAGATGATCGAAATACCGAGTTGCCATCAAAGCTCCCAATGCACTGATAAGAAGGACTTGAATAATTGGCATAGAAGCCACCTCCAACAGTTCCACAAAACCCATTTTCCTTTGATGTTCTTGCGCTGATCTACTTCTTTTCTTTGCTTAATATTACTACTGGACTATTTTTTCAGCTTTGCTTGCCCCTATATAAATATAATAGGAAACAGTGAAGAACACCAATGAATCCTTCGAATCCAGAATCAGAAAAGCAAAATGATGAAGGGTGACAGTAACCAATGATTGACTAGTGTTTTCAAGTGGGGCCACAGCCGATTGGCGAGTTTAGTTTCGAAAACTGCTACTGACAGTGGTTTTTGATCTTCTAAGTATGACAAAATTATTAGATAATCTAATATTATATCACCACACCAGTGTTCAAACGTGTTCAATAATTTTCAACTAAAAAACTAGTGAATTATTTCAAATGAACTAGAAGTTCCTAGAGAAAAAGCCAAACATCACAACAGAATCATCAAATTCGTCGATGTGCATGCGTATGCGATGCCACTGTTTGGGTCCTGTCTTATTATGCATATCGGGTAGGTGGTGCAGTGTTACGTTAGGCGTCGATTCCTGAGACAACAGGGTCTCTGAAATCAAATGAAACTTTTTTTTATAGGGACGTATAATGTTGTGACAGATTCGTCTCCAACTTGAGTACTTCTTAAACATGCACAGAAAGCACAGAAAGAAGATGTAACGTGTAAAGTGTATTTTATAAAGTGGCAATAACAAAGTCCCACATTTTAACCTTACATCATGCCATTTCATATTAATTATTTACAACATTTCATATTAATTATTTACAACGTATAATATGTTATATAATTCCTAGTTTATGTTCAATAATGATTTACAAGCAACTTTTTAGGTTTGTCAACTTTGTTTTTTTTGTTTTTTTCTAAAATTTTGCCACGTAAATCAATTCCCAGATCTACCTCCCCCAAGTGGTGGTTTTGTTGCGTGTTTGGCCTTCACGTTCAAACTTCAGCCAGCCCACCACTGTTTATTGCAGTTTTAACTCAATTATTATCTCAAAAGGTGAACCATTGACAACAAAGCAAAATACCAAACCCAAGATCTATTTTAAAAATAATTTTAATTTTTTCAATTTATTAATAGCTGGTTATTATAAATGTACATCTCATACTTGTACCATTTTAATAAAGGAAAAAAATACGAACACAATCATTCCCAAAAAAAAGTTAAAAAATAAAAGGTTGGCCCTCATCCAAAAAAGGAAAGCTGTGTTTTGTACTAGAAGTTATGAATTGTACCGAAGAAAAGTTCAACAGTTTCATGTGATTATAGATTTAATAAATCTTCCTTAAGTAGGTTTTATATATGAACATGAATGCATTTACTAAAAATTAATTTTGATTATATAAATAGACAGTGGTGGCATGCGATCATTTAATAATTTCAATTTGGAGAAGAAGTGCTTATTTTTGATTTGGAAAAGAAGTACTTATTATTATTAAAATGAGTTTGAATTCGTTTTCTGAATAAGAGTAACGAATCTTCCTTTCTAGTGTGGTGCAAAAACTAGATCTGATATAAAAGAATGATGGCACTTGATCAAACCACACTGATACAAAAGTGCTGAGTCATTAGATGTGGTTTGAAAAGAAAATTATGTGGTGCAAAGTTTCAGTGAACATGTCTTCTTAGAGAACACGTGTCTGCAAAGTTGTAGTTGTAAAATTGTGATATAACTCTGTCAGAAGATCGAAGAAAGTTCTGCATAATTCTATTATCAGAGAGGTTTCTTATGTACTTACACTTACACATTTTCTGCTGTATATTATCTAATTTTCAACCTACTTTCTTCACCGTGGCCTCTAAAGTATAATTTTGTTGTTTATTTGATAAAGATAAAAGGTAATGATTATTTTCTTAATTATGAAAATTATAAATTTATAGGCCGGTTAAAATGAAAATAATTTGATATTTCGATCATGGTGTCAAGTTCGGAATGTTATTCATAGTCTCGTCTACATGACAGTTATCTAATAATCCAATAATTAAAATGGCATTCATAAATCATCTGAAAAAGAAAAGACAAAAGTAGAAGCTAGGCTTTGAAACTGAGAAGAAAAAACAAATAAATTAAGATTTGAAAACAGTGATTGATTGAAGTAACTAACGAAAACATGCATTGCTGCTTTGTGAATGAATAATTACAATTGAAATGAATGATAAGAGAAAGAAGAAATCGAAACCTGGAATCACTGAAATATTCTGCAAAAGAACTTCTAAGTTGGAAGGAGAGAGAGAGAAGATACTTGTCTCAGAAGATTGAGTTTGGTGTATATATATATATAGTGACAGAGAGGAAGAGAGATTGTTCTTTCTCTCCTCCAACTTTGACCAAAGTTGAGGAGTCAATAAGAAATAAGAGCAAGTTCAGTTTTATTTTATGAATTATTTTAAGGACATAGTTATATATATCATCTACTCATGTACACCTAGGCTTAAGTGATTTTCTTTGCTTATTTATTTGTTTCTATAAAAAAGAAACTAACCTTTTATTAACATATTAATTATTTTAAAATTTTCTAAATATAGTTTAGAACTCGGACTATGTATATGGTACGTTTTCTTTCCATTCATTGTATGCACATGCCAATTAATAATTGTTATTTGTGTTAATTAAGATTAATTTTTTATTAATCAATAATAATAAATTTATCATCTAGACGCGGCTGTTAAATTATTTTAACTAATCTATCATATCAACCTATCGAAATATGACCTCTAATCTATATTATTTTTTTATCTTTTGCTAATTGATTTGAATTGAAGTAATAATCGTTGTTAGGTGACTTCTATTCTCCGTAATCATGGAATGAAATTAATTTAAAATTTTGTCAAAAATGTTTGCTGTATATTTTTCCTATTGTTTTATAATAATAGTTTTTTTTTTTTCACTCAAACAAAGAAAAACATTTTTTTTTATAGTTTCATTTCACTTATAATTGCTTTTGTTCCAAGACCGAGTCATTAGCTTCCGTATTCAACATAACTTGCTATCTAATAAATCAACTTTTAACAAAAAGAAAACATGGCTTAAAATGAGAATCACAACACTCATCTGGTATTATATTATTGAGCAACCAAACTTTGCTACGTTATAAAGCTCGTCACATTGATTTTCAAGAGAAAACTTTATCACAGGATAAATGGAAATCTTTTCTATATAAACAACTTTCAGAAGAAAATAAAAGTTAAAATACTTTTTTTCCCAATTTTTGTCAAATTTTGCCAAATAAGTACTAATTTTGGTTTTGTATTTAAATAGATCTCAATTTTCGTTAATTATATTCAATTGAGTCCTTTTTCGCGATCACCTTTTAAACCATTAACGACCATGAACAATTACCGCCACATGTTACTTCGTAGTTTTTTTTGGTTTGTTTTTTTTTATTTTTTTAAAATTTATTTTTGATTTTTTTAAATGTCCACATGTCTACCCAGTAGCGTACCACGTGTCAAAGTCAATGTTGTATATTCAATTTTGTCCCTATATTTGTTACTTTTGTTCAATTTAGTCCCAATTTTGTTTAAAATTGACCAATTTTGTCCCTATCGAATATATGACAAAATTTAATTTTTATATCAAAGTTATAATGATGTGAATTTTAATATATTATATAAAAATATTTAATAAAAAATGTGAATTTTAATATAAAAATTAAATTTGGTTTCAATTTAGAGAGAGACCAAATTGGTTCAAGTTAACAAACATTAGGACTAAATTGAACAAAAATAACAAATATAGGGACAAAATTGAATATAGAACATTGACTTTGACACGTGACACGCTGCTGGGTTAACACGTGGACATTTAAAAAAATTAAAAAAAAATCAAAATAATAAAATAAAAAAATTCAAAAAAATCACGAAATGACATGTGACAATCATTGTTTATGGCCGTTAATGATTTAAACGTTTTTAACAAAACAAAAATCAATTAAACAAAATTGACGAAAATTTTGACCTATTTATTTGAATACAAAACCAAAATTATGATTTATTTGACAAAACTTGACGAAAATTGAAAAAAAAATGTATTTTAACCAAAATAAAATAAGTACTTAGACTAAAATTTGGTTATGTCTAAATTAAAAAAAGAAGTTTAAATATTATTCTATGCATATATAAATTAATATTAAGTTGTTTATATATAATTTTAATTTTAGAAATAATTAATTCCGTTTTTTCCTCTTTTCTTATATAAAAGTTTTGGGAGAAAAGTTATCTGAACAAATTTATTTGGTTTTATCTTTTCTTTTTGTTTAATTATCTAATCATTTTTACTATTTTAATTCAAAATGGTCGATATTACTCATGACATGAGTTCTTTTTTAAATGTATATAATCAATATTAACTGTGACATGGTGCATCAATTATCACAACTTGTCATGATCGATATGTCAACATAAATTTCATTTGTCATCAGTCATATAACTTAGGAAATAACGATAGTGCCAGAACAAATTTAATATTATTCTATAAAGAAACTTACTAAGGTTAAATAACTCTTTTTCATTTTTTAAATTTTCTCGCATCAAAATTGATATATTTAAAATATTTTAATATTCAACATTTAATAAATACATTGAATTTGTTCCATAAAATAATTTCGTTTTTTATCATCAACATAATCACTTTAAAATGATTAATGAAAACACATGCACCCATGTGTTTAATTTTTGTATGGTAATAAAAAGTAAAATATCATTATTCTTATTATTATAATTATAAAAATATTAAATATGAATAATTTTTATAATTTTATTGTAAATATTTTTTGGTAAATAATTTTATAATTAAAAAATAATTAAGTTTTAAAAAACGATCAAATTGAAAAAATAATTACTTAAAGAATAAAATTAATGAGTGATCATTGTATATTGTATATTGTAAAGTTGTTTTATTTTAGTTTATGTGAGATTTCTAACACACTTTCTCGTATTGATGGTATATATATATTTTGAACATGAAATTAGATATTAATGAGTATCTTTTAACGGGTGATGCATAGGTACAATAAAAAATAAATCTCTGAGTAGTGGGAGACATAATAGACTCAATAACAAACAAATCTTATAAGATAAGTTTTGAATGATTCTGATACCATCTTAAGAAATAAATTTTAAATTTAATTTAATCTTATAAAATCAGTTTGTAAAATTTGTAAAATTTTGTCTTTAGCTGGTTAAAATATTTTTTTTAATTTGATTAATTAAATGTAATGTATGTTTCCATGACAAATTATAAAACGTATTTTATGTATATACATGAAAGAAGAAAATTTGGGATGAAGATGAAGACTTGCATGTGTTTTGGCACAAATTTGTTGGTATTGGGATGCTTCATTGTATCTGTCACCATCTTCCTTCCAATAAGTGAGGTTGCTGTTTTGGGATTGGCCTTTCCTAATTCTTTTTAGTAAATATTGATGGCCGTTGACATTGGTTCATCAACTTATTTTTTTTGAATCTTATGGTGACGTTCATTGTTTTTTTCTAATACACTTCTTTTCTGAATTCATTCAAAACACAAGTGTTTCATCAACATCATACTTCTTTTTTCTAAAATTTTCTTCTTTAAAATTTCTACAAATTTTGTATTTTACTGGACCTCACTTCTAATAATAGTCAAATAACAAAATGTAAGACATTATGATTATATAATCTGAAATATAATTTCGTATTTTATATTACTTTTTTAAAATCTTATTTTCAGTTCGTGTATATCCTAATTTTAGCTAATGAAAAATATTTCATTTCTCTTGTATTTGTTAAAAGTGTATATAAAATTTTTCATTGCAACATGAAAAAGGCATTTAAAAAACTGCATAAAATTCCCATAGATACTGTCAAATGGTCAAGAGTAAAGCAGAAAAACATATAAACGTCATATTTGATTGGGAACACGTTATTGGTGACTATAATAGAAGAAAATCATAGTCACCATCATATTCTTCAAGTGTTAGATTCATGAATACAAGGTATCTGCTTCAAATGCTAGTAACAATACAAGTTTCTGATGCACTCCAAAATGAATTATTGGTATAAATTTGTCAATGTCACACATCCTGATGTGAACATAAAGATAAATCCAAGATTCTGGCATATGCCCCCATCCAATAGATACGTTTGCTGGAATCAACTTGTGACAACTCCATACATTAATATATTCAATTATGCAAAAGCAAGCTATGGTCATCAACTTCACAACCACAATCTGTTAATACTTTATAATTCTTATTTCTCTCACAGTAAACAAAAGTTTCCACTAGATATATCCTATACGTAAACAATGAACCATGATAAGATGAAATAGTTAAATGTGATAACTAAATTTAACTCCTAATAACACTTGAAACCAATAACCAAAGTTCATATTTTTCTTGACTAAGAAAAGGAGAGATGATGATAATTTGAGCTGAAATATCATTGATTTCATTGTACTGAAGCTTCCATTTCTTCTGAGTTCACTGCCAATTCATCTGAGTCTTCATTTGGGACTACATCTGATCTCAACTGTGCAGAAACACCATCTATGGCAGAATTCAGCTGCGCTATTTTCTCAGTTAGCACCTTGCGAGTCTTCTGTTTTCATCATTCACAAAACAAAAAAAACAGTAATTTAAGTATATCAGTTTGTATGACAGAAAGAGAGGACAAATTAATGGATAAGTACAATTGTCACATGTTTTTTTTCACTAACAAATGCATATCAGAAAGTTTCTACTAATCAATAATGATATACCATGTCACTCTTTTTAAGGAAAATCAAAATCCAACCACACACCATAAACTCACAGGTATAGTGAGTCACTTTCTTCCCCAAAAGATGTTTCACACTCCACAACCACTATAGAAACACTTACATTGTATCTCAGAACCTCTTTTTCCCTGGTGTGGTTTCATAGTTACTTTTAGTTTCTGATATATTTCATAATTTATAAGGATTTACCTTCACTACCTGCATAATACAAATATATAGTTTATTATGTTGTGCTTTTTATGCCAATGCGATAGTTTTAATAATAATTACCTATGTGATTTCATAACTACTTATATATTTTGGGTCATTGATTTCAATTGTTGGATAAACTCATGAGGCTACACAAGGCACCAATTTTTGGTAATATTTTTCCTCTTTCCTATAAGCATTCAGACACACTCAATGAGAAAAATGTTCAACTTTCAAGTAAAGAGTAACTGCAGGGAAATTTGCTGACCTCCAAAGCTTTTTCTTCATCGTACACAAATTTTGGAAGTTTCCTCATCAAATCTTTACGGTCTGCTCCAGCTATTGCCTTGCTTATCTGCAAAGTTAATATAACAGAAGTAAAAAATAATCTCTTTCCTGACCTTTACACTCAGTAAACAATCTTTCAAGTTAAAAAATCGATATATATATATATATATATATATATATATATATATATATATATATATGTATATATATATATATATATATATATATATATCAGATCATTGCAAAAAATTGTTGAAAAGCAACATAGAGTTGATGATTCCAAAAATAGATGCATATTGAAATTTGATACACCTATTAATAATGAAGGCTACACTATCTTGCAACTTTACAAGAAACGAATGATGGAAATTAAGTAATACATAATTCAATGTGTAAATGATTTGTTAGAATTATATTCACATCTGATTTGAGCAAAACTAAACTTTGACCTAAGTGAAGTAAAGAATATTCTTCACGAGTTAAGCAGACAATATTACACGATATGAATAATGAGACACATGTAAATGATAAATCCAAAGAAATAAGAGTTAAAAGTGGAAAGTTGGCTCTGCAGACATACCTGTGGTGCATAGATACAACCCAATGCTCCAACAATTAGTCCTCCCAATACAAAACCACCAACAAAAATACTTCCACTGATTGATCTTCCACCATCACCACTGTTCTAGCAGAGAGATTAGAAACACAATAAAGTTACATAATGTCAAAAGGTATACCAACTTGTTTAAATTATGCTCATGCCAATATTTTAGACAACCAAATGAGGTAAATGTAAGGTACAGTTGATGATCACAGCACTATTTAACTAGAAACACAAAATGAAACAACAAGAATAGCTGGAGCTTAATAATATTTGTGATACCCACGATTGAGTCAACTGCTATTACTATTTGTGGTTTTTACTTGGTTCATTATTCTGTTATCTAAGGGCGCGAAACTAAGAGTCAGTTTCTTTTTATCAATTAGTCATCCATGATGAGGTGGCTCAGATATTGTTTTCTGCTTTATGTTCTGTAGGTTATTAAGACAACTGTTGTAGTTTTTCAGTATTTAGAAATAGCATTCTCTTTGAAAATCTGCATGTCAGTTGTTTTATTTTAACATCCCAAATCATACTCTAGATTTATGCTAAACAGTCATATAATCCCACCCCACAGAAAGAATGCACAAGAAGTTTAAGTCATCATACCCAGCTCGAATAACAAGTGGCTGGTTACGTGATGTTTTAGCTCTGAAAGAGGAGCCTGGAAAGTGTTCACCAGAGTTGATTTTCAACAAGCATTTGTCCATCGGCGTCAATGAGGAACCTGGCATTGATCTGAGTATTAGATTTCTGGAAAATCACTAAAAAAAGGGTGTTGTTGGATATGTGGAACTTTAATAAGTTACCATTATAATTACAGTAGCTAGGATCAAACACCATTGTTTATTCCATGAATTTTGCTCAAAGATGTTTTCATTAAGATATTTGTCACACGTACACATATATAAAAATCTCTAAAACCTGTAATGATAAAAAGACACATACCTTGCCCAACACTGCATCCCCTGGCATCACAATTATGTAAACAGACTTCAACACAATTACAAAAGACAAAATAAAACAAAGCAAATATAATCTGATCTTTGAAAGAGGTTACTTGTATTGTTTTGGTCTTTGAAGATTTTCTTATGCACAAATTGGTCATGAAAATGTTGGCTTGCTAACAAGTTCACTCTACCGATGTCCTATAAACTTGCTAACAAGTTCATATCTTTGGGGATCAATTTGTACTTAAGGAAACTTTTGGAGACCAAAACAGCACATCACACGATAGCATGTTTCGCAGCCATATTATATACTTCTCTAAAACAAAACATAGAAAAAGAAGGCAGCATGCATGTATCATCCACCTCCTGGAAATGAAATATATTTTCAATATGCACATTAGGTATACACAAAAATAAAGTTTAGTTCACATTCTCATCTTCCACATTTTCCTTTCATCCCAAAAACAAACATAGCCTAACGAAAGAGGAATCTCTTAACACAATCCAACTAAATGAATCTAAACCCCATTATCTGGGAACCAAACACCAAAGTCACACACAACTAAAACCACTCCAAAAACACTAAACTCTTCCATTTTCATTGAACCCAACAAAAAAAAAAAACAGGGACTTTCGGAGTATCCGAGAATTATAATATACACAGGCACAAATAAATAAAAGCGGCAAACTTGATACAGTGAACAACCTCAGGAAAAACTAAAGGAAAACAGTGGAAAGTGCAACTGAGAAAAAAAAAAATGTAAGAAAAAAGGGAACAGCTTTTCCAGTTTACAGTGGTGCCCTTTTGGTATGGAAATGGTAATGATGAGAGTGATGGAAGTGATCACCTGAGAGAAAGTGGGTCTTAGGATTCTTCGGCAAAGCGATGAAGCTTGATAGAGTAGCCATCTCAACGAAGCCAAAATAAAACTCTGATTTTCTTTCTTCCCTCCTTTCCTCTGTTATTGTTATTTTGCTTGTCGTAGAAACCAACAGGAACAACAACAGATCCTACTACTTCTAGTGTTGCGCTTCGATATTGTCGCTAGATCTCGTTTTAATTTCGTTATTAACAAGACCGTTAAAAACGTTGGGCTTTGGGCTCGTTTCTTCGGCCACGGCCCACTAGTTTTCTTTTATTCTGTTTTATGGGCTTCAATCTTTCTTGTCTTTGTATTTAAACTAATATTTTATTTAAATACAATACAACATAAAAACATTTATCAATTTAATATCAAATAAGGTTGCATTTTAAATTATTAATTGATATCAGAAGTTGAATACAAATCCTCTGTTTCCTTTCTGTTTTCATAATGATTTAATCTAAATTACTCAAAATGAAAGAGAAGTGATTGGCAGTCAAAATAATGAGTTCAAGTATGTTTGGATAATTTTTTCCTTAATGGCATTTGCGAAAATAAAATATGAAAAAGTATTCTTAAAAAAATTTAAAATTAACCTACACCAATAATAAAAATGATTTCATATTAATTTATTTTAAAAATATTATTTTAACTTAAACATAAGTTCCTTTTAGTATATATATATATATATATATATATATATATATATATATATATATATATATATTATATATATATAAAGAATTGCTTAAATATAAGTTTAATTGAACAAGAAAACCTAATTATTTATCTCTTTTATTTACCGGGTGATTAAGAAATAAAAAAACACTTGTCAATGTTAAAATAAGTTAACTCTGGGTTTTCACTACGAGCAGGATTAAAAATAACTTAATCTAACCAAATTTATTTTATGGTGAACTAAAAATTTTACAACCTAACTTAATTCATAACGAATTGATGGATTCTCAACTCAACCTGACTTAAACCTATAATAAAATAGATTAACTTATGTATTAAAATTCATTTTAATATCTCTAATTGTCATACGTCGCCTCACGCTGATTCTTAGAAATGAATAGTTAAAAACCTGAACTAACTGACTGGTGTTGAAAGTGTGATGGACCATTTTTCATTCGTAATAATAGACCTGAAATACAATAAATTCTGTTTGTTTTTCTCTAAATAATTTGAAGAAAAAAAATAAAACTAGGTATTTCATGTACATATTTAGGTAATAAAATTTTTCTCGCACAGTTTTGGAAAAAATAAAATCTTCGATATGGACATAAAATTAATCTTATTTTATTAAAACTAATTTACTTTTAATTATTCTTTTTTTAATATTCTGGTGTTGACATGATGATTTAGTAATAATTGACCTGGACTGTAACTAGCCAGTCAAACGAAATTATCATAGATTAAAATTAAAAAAATCTCTTAAATTATTTTAATTTTAAAAGAGTCATTTTTTTAAGAGTATTAAGAGATGCTTTTCAAATTTTAACCAAAATCTTACTCCAGTGATCCTTATCGTGTCTTTTCCCCAGCGATGCATTTGATACTTTCTAAGTTACAAACAATACAACACATACTAAAGTTCGTTACAAAAAATGTATTTTTTTCCATGTGTATTATTTAGTGGACTATATAGTTTATAAATATAAAATTTAGGGTTTATATTATTTATTATATATTTTTATAATTGATTATTCCTTAGTATAAAAAGTGTATAACTTATTATATTAGTATACAAAAAGAAGGATTAGGTCGATACAACTTTCACAAAAATTTTAAGAACCAAATTATATTTTTTATATATAAATTATTTTTATAATTAAAAAAATATCATTTCCTTTTATTATTATTTTTTACTCAAAACAAATATATATGATAGTAAAATCTAAAAAATATATGACAATAATATATACAAAAGAGAAACATAAAATTTATTATTAACAATAATATATTAAAACAAACAAAAATTATCTATAGTCAAAGCATTGTTTTACAATTTTTCAATGACTTAAAATCTTCAATAATTAAATCAAAACTAAAGTTTGTTGTAATATCCCTTTCAATATAGATTAACTTACTACTTGTTAATAAAAATGTAGCCTCTATCTTATTTTTAATATAAATTTGTCATCTCGCACTTGTTTAGGTAAAGATAAAATTATGAATACCCTAAATTAAATCTCAAAACTAAGACTCAATATTTTAAGAAAATTAACAACTTTTAAAGGATTAGTTTCCCTTACCTTAAAGTAGATTCTTAATATTGCTCTTCACTTATACAACTTCAAAGTCTAAAATAGCTTTATCTATCAAAGAAGAGTTTGATCCATAATTAGATCATGATTTTATGATTTCTAATTGATAGATATATGACTATAACGTAGAAAAGCTACATAAAGAGGAAACATAATGCTTCGGAAAAAAAGGGATAAAAAATCAACTTACTCAAAAGAAAAAATTGTTCAATCCAAAATTTTTTTAACTCCTCAATTTCGCCTTGGTGTAATTTGATTTTTAAAATGATGAGAGATTAAGGTTGAAAATTGAGATAAAAAAAAAAAAAAAAAGGTGAGAAAGGGATGGAGGTACGAAAAAGAGAGAAACCAAATAAACAATAACAAGAAATAACAAAATAGAGGGAAAACATGATTTCAAATTTTTAAAAATCTTTTTTAAACTAAATTAATATAAAGAATAAAATAATATATAAATATTATTTTAAAATAAATATAAAGAATAAAAAAATATTGGGAGAGTAAAAATGAGTACGATGAATATATAAATAAAAGGTGTTAATGTTAGGGTTTATGGTAAAAATGAGTAAGATAAATATACAAGTAGAAGGGCTAGGTCAGGGTTCAAGATAAAAATGAGTGCGATGAATATATTGTTGGTTCTCAAGTAAGTATTCACCAAAGTCCCACATCGAGTAATATGAAGAAGAAGAAGAGAGTAGCAGAAAAATACTATAAAAGTAAAGAGTTGGTTTTAGAGTTGTCACCACAACTTAATAGGTCTCTTGGGTGTATGAGGAGCTTGGGTAGTTGTGTGTCATTGAAAGGTTTGCAAATTTTGCTAGAAAAATTGCACTGTGAAGGGTTTACAATTTTGGTCCACAAAAAATTGCACTTTGAAGGGTTTGCAATTTTGGTCCATAAAAAATTGTATGAAGGCTTTCAATTTTTGCTCGAAAAATTGCATTTCGGTGATAATACTTCTTGTTGAGTGTTTGTGGATGTAGGCCTTGAGGTGCCGAACCACATTAAATCTCCTGTGTGCTTTTATTTATTTTTCTGCTCTTATTTGTGTGTGTGCTTCCGCTTGAAGAAATTACTATTTTTAGTGCGTGATTTCTCAACATATATAAGTATAAGCGTTAGGGATTAGGGTAAAAAGAAGTAAGATGAATATATAAGTAGAGAGATGTTGTTTGGATTTGATGTGTGTCCAAAGTCCTGTATAGGTAATAATGATAAGATCACTTATATGAAATTGAAGTACCATATCCGATAAAATTGAACAATATATGACTAGTATATAAGGAGTAAGTCACACATCGACTAGAAATGAGTAAAATTACTAGTATATAAGTAGAGTGACTCATAAACTAAGTGGAGAGGCTTTAGGTATTCAACGGTACGAAGTCCCACATCAGTTAAAAATCAATAAGTTGACTAGTTTGTTAGGGTTTGGGTTGGGGTTGGTGTTGGGTTTAGGTTAGGGTTTGAGGGGCTAGGGTTAGGGTTCAAGGTAAAATTGAGTACAATGAATATATAAGTAAAATGTGTTACTGTTAGGGACCAGGGTGAAAAAGAGTAAGATGAATATATAGGGAGAAGGGTTTTCAAGGTAAAGGGTTGTGGATTCAGGGTAAAAGTGAGCAAGATGACAAATATATAAGTAGAATGACTTGAAAACTCATTAAGAACAAATTTTTAGGATTCACTATGAGGTGCAAATCTAACATTGGATAAAAATGAATAAGATGATTAGTATACAAGTAAAAAGAACAAAAAATGATTTAAAAATAAATAAGATGACTACTTGGTTAATGTCATATTTAGGGTTATGATGAATAGGTTATGGTGGGATTAGGGTTAAGGTTATGATATGGGTTATATTTTTAAATTTATGTTTTAAAAATTTTGTTCAAAAGAAGGGTATTATTTATGTAAATTTAAATTTTTGTAATATTTTAAAATAAAATAATAAAAAATGGTTTATTAAAGAAAACAAGCAAATATTTATTCAAAAATTAATTGAATATAAATATCATTTATCAAAAGACCTATATGTGTAGTCTCATCCTAATATATTTTATAGAATATTTTAATATATGGATTGCTTAGTCCGAATCTCAATTTGTTATACTATATTTAATTGAAGGTTCTGAGTTAGTTCTCACCATTTTCTATAGTCGTGAAACTCACGTTTTTTTTTGTCTTTACCCGAAATTATTAGATTATTAGGAGATGTAAAAAAAAAAAAAAAAAAATTTTATTTTTTTTTTAAAAAACCATTTTTTTTATT
>Ga0214543_1007837_pt1 | contig 17962 bp, 10 predicted proteins | sample CNSS2metaG_FD_160094 | JGI IMG/M metagenome (GOLD analysis project Ga0214543, IMG submission 160094) | Root nodule microbial communities from cowpea collected in UCLA plant growth center, Los Angeles, California, USA - CNSS2 | ecosystem: Host-associated > Plants > Roots > Nodule | place: USA... | reverse complement strand
AAATATATAGATAGATATATATATATATATATATATATATATATATATATATATATATATATATATATATCTGTGTGTGTGTGTGTGTGAGGGTATTTTTGTGAATTAAAGTTTAGCGGATACGGGTAGCCATGGGTACGGATACTATGATACCCGTACCCGTCCCATTAACATGCGGGTATCAAAAATATTTGTACCCGAGAGTAGCAGATATCAATTTTTAATATCCGTTTCCTACCCGTTGCGGGTTTTATCTACGAATATTCGTGAGTACATATTTTTTTGACATCTCTACTCACACCTCAATGTGACAGGTCCTTAAACACTATTAAAATAATGATTTAATTATATATTTGATGATCGCATTTTTATTTTTTAAAAAAATTATACATCAAATTAATTTATACATAAGTGTAAAAGTATAAAAAATAAAATAATTTGAATATTTAGGTGGAATGATTTGATGTATAAATTATAAAAAATTATTTTAACATAGGTTGTAATTAAGCTTAATTACTAATTTAATCTTGAATTAGAGATGACCAAATTAAATCATTTTAAAAAATAAGAAGACTAAATTGAATTAAAATTTTACCATGTGACAATAATACTAATATATGACACTTTACACTATCACGTGACAATTTATGTTTTACATTTAAATAATTTTTAAAAATTAGAAAACAAATCATCAAACAATTTTAAAAAGTTGAAGGAATAAATTTAACAAAAAACAAATAGGGGGAGGAGTGCTGGGACAAGGAACAAAATTGAACCAACCAAACAAACAAATATAAGGACCACATGTATAACCAAGCCTTATAAAATTGATAGATTGTGAATTAAAAAAATAATAGTCTTGTGAGGATTGTAAATACATACATATATTATTATAATTATTATTACTTTTTGTTTGGATATATATATATATATATATATATATATATATATATATATATATATATATATATATATATATATATATATATATGCATGAAAATGTCCTTTTTTAACAATTTTTTTGTAAAGTCGATTGAAGTTGAATAAATGCAAATTGCATTAGTGATGCATATGATGTGGGGGCCGCTCAATTTTTGGAATTCATTCTTTTACATGGATTACTTATGAACGAATTTTTATACTATCATTGTGTTAATTGTTTGACTGGAAAGGTACATGAATTGAATGTCATACAATAACAACTTTTATGTGTGGGTTCTCTAAGACTTATACAACACAGATATGCCTTTGTGAAGCAGAAAATATTTTAATAATGTAAGGAACTATAAAAACTAAACATAATGAGAACATTGATGCAGTAATGGAAGACCATATTAAAGACATGATTTGTGATGCAGAAAATATCAGTTTTAGTATTTTGTTAGCGAGAGAAGTTGAACATATAACCTATCCCATCCCGTTCCGAACTCTTCAAACCAACCTTCTAATTTTCAAATATTAGGAAAGGATTTGAATCACAACCTCTCCCACTCTCCTAAACTTTTCAAACCAACCTTAACCTCAACCTTAAATCCCTCAAACCATCCCAGAAAAAGTTTTCAAGATCGAAGAAAAAGAATCCTAAGTTTCTCTATTTGTTATACCTTGTCCTATAGTTATACTCGTGTTGTCTCATTTGGAAAATGTTGGAGAGACAAGACAAAAAGTGCTACATCCTAAACCATCAATGCTACAAGGCCTTCAACCACATTTATGTTGGAAGCTCATCAAACCACCAAAAACTTTGGTTCAACCAAATACCAATTTTTGTAGAACGCCATCATCAACCCTAACATGGACAAATAGACTTATCTCTATGGACATTGTTAAAAACATCTTCAAGACGTGAAGAAGCAAGTTAGCGTTGTTTATCACTTCAGAGTCCCTAGTCCCCAATTAGTCCCAATTGCTACATGGAAAACAACAACAAATCCATGATCCTCGCCAACTGCTTATTCTGCTCAATACATTCGCAATCGTGAGATGCAAGGAAGAAGATTTTAGGAAAGGGAAAGAGAAAGAATAGTAAAGTTTAACTAAAATTTGTTAGGATAATTTTGATATCTCACATATTTTCCAGTGTGACATATTTCACTTTATCATAATTAAAACAAACTGAACAATTGTTAGGAACAAAGAAGTTAAACCATTAAACCATTGTGTAAAGATGAAAATAGTTGTCAAAACAAGAGAACAAAATTGTTACAAAATATGGTAACTGATGAAAGCCGTTTTGCATGAAATTAGATTATTGCATAGAAATTAAGACTAATTGTACTAAAAACGTCATTATTCAAAAGGATTTCATGATAATAACGATTCTTTTCTTGTTGATACTCAAATAACGATTCGATTCAACATGTGTTTGGATGATAATAAATAAAACTTAGATTTTAAGTAATAAAAGGTTAAACAAAATACTTTTTTAATAATAACATATTTTAGGTATTTACTAATTTAATTAAAATGTTACAATGTTATAAATGACATTTTATAAGTAAAGAGTAATAACTCCTCTACCGTCTATATAATTTATAAAAATCCTTTTATTAACAAGTTTATTGTGTCCAACGTGTTGTTATTTAAAAAGATTACACATATAACAAATTTATTATTTATTTTTCGTTAGATAAGTGCTACATTTCCTTTCTTAATGTGAATAATAAATATAAACAAATCAAAGATATCATAAGCATAATAATAAGAGAGAAGCAAAGCTATTTTGAAGTAATTCTCTTTTACGAAGTTTATAAAAAAAATTGCTACAATGATCTAATTATTAAATATTTACTTCAATGTTCATAATTAAATATCTTATAAGTATTACATTATTCATAATCAAATATCTTATAAGAAAGACATTCATGAACGACAAAGGATATCAATACAACAGCACACAATTTTTACACAGTAACAAGAGTCTTCACAAAAATCATCCAAGTAATAATGTGCCAGTCGTTTAGACCATATAGTCTAAGTATTCATAGAAGTATATCACTCATTCATCAAGTTAAAATTGTAGTGAAAAGTGAGTATGGAAGTGGTTCTTATATTTTTCTATCAAACATTAATTTTGTTTATAATTAAGAGTAAGGATTAAATATGTTTGTACTTTTTGATCTTTCACACAAAATTAGAATTCATCTTTGTTCGAAATGTTGATTCATTTTAGTTCTTAAACTTTAAAAATAAATAAATTTTAATTCAATTACATTAAATTTTTTGACATATTAAACACGTTTAATGTTAACATTTGAGTTACTTACACCATTTGACACATTTCTGCATGCTTCCGTTTAATATCAACTAAGAAATGCATTTGATATCTCAACAAAAATTTAACTTAATTAAATTTAACTGACAAATTTTAATTTTATATCAAGTTTAAAAATTAAAAATATATTTAACCCATATATAAATTTATATATGTAAAAAAGTCTTTAAACAAACAGTCTATTAGACTGTCCACTATTGGATATTTGATTTCCAAAGCATCATTCTGGAGTTTACATGTGATTTCATTTTCTGTAGGATTAAATCCTAAGTCTGATCAAGTCAGAACCTAAAATCCTCGGAAAACAGAAAATCTCAAGCTTTTAATGAAGTGGTTGTCATTTTACAATGTGAGGAAAGTAGGAGGAATTTGATGTTTGATTCTCCAATTGCATGGTAAACCTCCTAATTGTTGTTTGGGGGAAAAGAGAAGGAGAAACATATCTAGGAACATCTTGTAAAAGTGAACTTGTAGAAAACCTACTAGCCTCAAGTCAAAAAGAGGTAAAAAAACATTTTCCAATAGTCTTGAAAAACCATCAGATATTCTTCTACTATCGTTTGGATTTAATATCTTAGAAACACTTCCGTATCATTGGAGCTTAAACCACACATGATCTCTTCATCTAAACACTTCCATATAAAGAACCATTTTGAAAATCAACACCTATCAACTCTTCAACCATGTTGCTAGCTCTTTCTCACCAAGATGGAAGTTGAGACTATAACACTCAAGACAAAAACAAAGCAAAAAATATCAATGCTTAACCGTCCATTGTAGAAGCCCACATCTAACCACCATGGATACAAGCTTCCATGAAAGACACCTTCGGCTGTAAAGCAATCCTTTACAAAAGAAATGTCTTCATTGAGGACTAAAATTCCAACACCAAGCTCTTAACCAGGTTTAAACCACCAATTGACAAATAATAGAGATCATGCTCAACAAAGATGACGAATAACCAAAAAAGAGGCTTTCACTAATTCTGAAAATGAGAGTCACGGGTACACCATTTTCCTGAAGAAATTCAACTTCACCTTCCTATTATGCCATGTTTAGTGCATCATTTAATGTTACCGAGGGTAATACAATACAAAAGAGTCTTTTAAGCCACAACTCTTTAAAAAAATCCTATTTGCAACGAGTTCCCCCATTAGAACCAATTGGAATAGCTTGGCCCTTAGCAATGATCTTTTTAGATGACAGAAAGAGAAGTAGCACTAATGAGGCATGCACCAAGTGTAGTAATAAGAATTAATCAAACTAAAACAACAGCAAAATGCATGCTTGTAATACCATTCACAACTATAAAGACGATGCATCAAGCAAGAACTTGAAGTGAGACCAAAACAATATTAATTAGACCTTCTTCAAATGATATACATCATAAAGTCAACAAAATGGAAGAGGAAATTAGACCAGTGATAATAACAGTTCATGAAATAACTATTTTGTCAATCAAGCAATCCCAGGATATCATGACCCCTAACAATACTACCAAGTCAAGAAATCACGAGCACAAATAGTGCTAGCTTCATTGAAGCACTGATGAAAGCAAAATGACATCTTAAGCAGAGGATTTTGTGCATCAGATTTCAAGACTGAGAATTTAGTAAAACATGGAGGTGGTGATGTGGTAGATGAGATTAAAACTGCTATCCATATCCATATCTGAGCAATTGTAGGCTTGTGACCTGAAAAAAGCAAAGATACCACGTACGTGTTCTTGCCAAAAACGAGGAAAACAAGAACAACATGACGAATGACAATAAATTTTGACCACCCTAGTGCATCACAGCCAAAATTGCATTTGGTCAAATATGACTGACCTGAACTTGTAAACACAAAAAAGGGAACATTCAAAGGCTCAAAGTGAACTCAAACAAAATCTTCAAGATACAAAGCACTAAGCTCCAACAAACCACAAATCATGTTGGGTTGGACTCACAACCCTTGAAAGGGAGAAAAGAGAGAGAAAATTTGTTTACATATTCATTGAGCCATCTCAATAAAACTAAGAATCCCGCTTCATTCACCTTTAAATCAGACTGAAATTTTGACAACAAATTTGAAACATAAGATTCTTCCTTCTGACCCTTGGGATCTCCTTGGAAAATAAAGTCCCGCCAGTTGCTCTTTTTTTTGGTTTCTCTTTCTTTGATCTTCATATTTAAGAGTATTATTGATTTGATGTATTGATTGGTTATAGACATTTGTTTGTGTTTTTGATTTGACTTTCTTGTATCCATACTTGATCTCAGTAGAATTTAATTTATTGGCTTATACCCTTGGATTTTTACTTTTTACATTAAGAGGATTTCCCCAGGTTAGAAATATTGGTATTGTGATTATTATTGCCACTTTTTCGTTGTTGCTCCTTATAGACTTATACAAGTTGGGTGGAATTATTTCCTCTGCATACTTTGGTATTTTTGGTTGTTGTTATTACTTTCTCCATCATATCTAGATCTCAATGAAAATAAAAAGTGAAAGAAAATCATTGCTGAAATCAGATCAGAAAAGCATCAAGAGTCTGAGCTAGAACCGCAGACAGCTTTATGGCAATATCGGAATCTTGAGTATTGGAGTAGGGGTGAGGGGAGAGCAGTTGTAGTGAAGCGAGAAAGAGAGGACGAAACTGAGCTCAAGCATGATGAAATTTTCACTTCCAGTAGATGCCAACATTCTGATTCGTTGGGAGACACAATAGAACCCAAATGAAAAGAGAGAGGAAAACAATACAATTAGGCATAAATGGGCATCAGATAGAACAAAGACCGGATACAACTGGAACAGAGCAGAACCTTCAGCCCACAAAAGACAACTTCGGCTCCAAATCACACCTAAACACAGGGTGACACCAATTCAAAGACAATAAAGTACAATTCATAAAACGAAGACTGGAACCTCCAAATCTAGATATAGAGGACAAATTCAGAACAAGATAGAATGATGCAAAACATGAAGTGAAGAAATGGAATATTTATTATTTGATTCATTTCTGTTTGAGGATCATCTCAAAGGAAATCGGAAAGCATATTACACATACCCTGCCCCAAAAATCAGAACAAAATACTTCCACAGCCTTGTCTCTATGTTTTCCCCTTTGACCCCAAAATGCAATCAAATATCGCCAAAGATCTCTCCACAGAAGATTAAAATCCAAAAAAACAATCAGCAATAAAGCATATCATAGAAGGAACTGCTAAATAAAAAAATACCACAAAAATTTTTAAAAACAAGAAATAAACAAAACTAGAAAGCTTCAGGTAGGAATATCAGCTTGATTTATCCGAAGCATTTGCATTATTAGACAAGGAATAAATTAAAGTCATTTTGAGTTCATGTTAGCCGTTGTAATTGGTTAAACTTCCCAACACCAAACTGACAAATAATATAAACCCAGTCACCTGTTAGGTTTCCAAGTGTAACACACCATACATCATATGCTTCAGCATTCACTCCTAAGAAGAATCCGGAGGAAGTACCTCAAATGAACTCCATAAGCAAGACAGAACTTGAGAGCTCAAGACAGCAGATAATCAAAAGATATCTGAAGTCAGGAATATGCCTTGGAAAACCCTCTTGTATAGGGTTTGTTAAAAGAAACATACCCATCATGTTTACTCCTGGGTGGCGCTTTCCTGACTGTAAAAGGATGCAAATATGAAGCTTTACTGACCACCAGAACTGCGAAGTTGCAACCTCTTCCTCTCAAAGTCAAGCTACAAACGAGGAAAATAAAAAGTCAATAACAAGTTTTGCATCAGAATGTTTTATTTTAAAAGGCTATAAGGGCAAATTATTACCAAGAAATAAACTGCATTAGTTTCCTTAAACACTAATTACAAATCACTGAAAGTTGAATCAATGAAATTTAAACTGCAGCTGCAATTGAAAACCTTGTTGCCTGTTTTTGTCCTAAATTTCTTGCAATTTTTCTGAACAGAATACAAAGACAGATTCAACATTGTGACCCCGAGCACAAATGAAAATTGTTAGAATATGTATTAAATATAGGAAGTTGTTAGAATAGGTATTTAATTTAGGAGGTTAGCAGTTTTGTATCTTCATGAACTTGCTTCGCCTCAAAATGTTGCTCAACGTTGATTAGAGAGCAATCTCCCTTCCATCATATGTTTTCGATCACATTTCTTGTAATCCTTCCTTAATTATTTTCCATTTCTCATCCTAATATTCTTCATGTTATTACTTTAGCCAATGGATCCAAGTTCACTCCTCAAGCGGTTGGTCATATCTTCGTTTCTCAGTTTTTTTTACCATTCTAGTGTAATTTCATTATGAAATTACAAGAATGATGCAAGTTTTAAAAAAATTTCGAGTTTGGGAAAATCGTGTCACGTTAACACAACTTCAAAACAAAGAAGTCATGCCTTACTGAAGTGACTTCACTGCAAATGGCACGACTTCAGTTCTATAATGAAATGAATTGAAATCATGTCATGCTATGACAACTTCAGTTCTGTAATGAAATGAACTAAAGTCGTCAGAGCATGACACAATTTCAACTTTTTCATAGAAGTCATTATGACTAGACATGACTTTAGTTCATCCACAGTGAAGTTGCTTCAGCATGGCACGACTTTTTCTTTTTGAAGTTGTGCCAAGTTCGCACCACTTGCCCAAAGTCAAATTTCTTTTTTTGTACACCAGAATGGTAAAAAAACCTCTTTCTCCATCTTTGAACCTAAAGCATGTTCCTTTTGTTCCTTATTGTCCTTTTAACATAATTTCCTTAAGTCAATTAACTAAATCTTTAAATTGTTCTGTAACCTTTGATGCAAATTCTTTTTTTATTCAAGAGCACGGTACAAGTCAATAAATTGGTAAAGGACATGAATCTAGGGGACTCTACTATCAAAGCACAAGATCATTAATGTCTTGTTTAGCATCCTTATCTCCTAAGCTTTTACATGATCGTTTGGGTCATCAACATTTATTAAAACTACAAAAAGATAATTTCCAAATTTTGCAAACTCCAAGTCTTAGAATGTGAGTCATGTCAATTAGGAAAACACATTTGGTCTTATTTTTTAAAAAGAACTAAATAAAGGTATGACTTTGTCTTCTCTATAATTCATTCTGATATTTGGGGTCCAAGTCATGTTTCATGCTTTGGGTTTCATTATTTTGTAACTTTTATTGATGAATATTCTTGATAGGTATAAACGTAGAGTAACATAGAAAACAATGGAAAAGACAATGTCTCTTCTCTTATTGAATATTTCTGAATAACGAAATAACCAACAACCAAAGAGCAAAAACGTTTCCATGTCCCCAAAAGTTCATAGGCCCAAAATTTTCCCCTCACTCCTCTCCTCCCTCTCCCCTTATTCCTTCTCTCCTCTAAAAGAAAGATACTCACACGCACTCATAACTCCACGTCAGCTATTCTATTACTTCAAAATAAGGGCGTGTGCTTGCGGGATCTCCACTCCACTTCTTCCTCTCATAGACTTTATGTATTTGCCTATTCTCCTCTCATCGACACCTACCCCTCAGAGATTCATCTTGTCCTCAATGTGAAGTTCAAGAAATAACTGGTGTCGTGACTTTGTTCTGTCCACCATTGACACCAACTTAGAGCCTTATCTTCCAAGGTGGCATTATGTTTTTCCCATATCGTCAACCAGATTACTAGGCCTTCACAATCCAACCATAAGCATTGTCCCCGCGAAATATAGGAATTTGGTGTTTATGCCCTCCGAAATCACGAGAGGACTTACGACTACTAGTTTGAGTCGTGCGATTGGCGTCATCTTCCCTAGCGAGGTCACCTTTCGCCTCATTGTATGTCTCCCTTTTCCTTGACGACCGACGTTAGCGAGGTCACCCCCAACGAGATCTACTACGAGAGAGAATCAAAGTCTTTAACTCAACGACTTGTTGTTCCAATCCTTCCATATGTTGCTCCATTGCACTACGAGTCAAAATCGACTGGGTTGACACCAATTGATAAGTATAAACTTATAGTAACACAGCAAACAATGGAAACGACAATGTCTCTTGTCTTATAGGATATTTATGAAAAACGAAAGAACCAACAACTAGAGAGCAAAAATGTTTCCATGTCCCAAAAGTTCCTAGGCCCAAAATTTTCCCCCCACTCCTCTCTTATTCCTTCTCTCCTCTAACAAAAAAATACCCGCACGCACTCATAACTCCACATCAGCTATTCTACTACTAATAAATCAAGGGCGTGTGCTTGAGTCCCCCAAGTGATAGCTTTCCACCTCTTCCTCTCATAGACTTGATGTATTTGTTTATTCTCCCCATACTTTTCATTCGTATCAATTCTCATTGGACTTAGGTTTACTTAATGAAAGATAGATTCAAACTTTTGAATAATTTCGTGTCATTCATTAATGAATGATAATGCCAAAGAATGCTTTGTTTTTTTTTACACTCTTTTAAACTCACATGGCATTTTACAACAGTCCACCTATATTCATTCACATCACAAAAATGGTATGGCAGAGAGAAAGGATAGACTCTAAGTTAAACCTTCTCGTACATTGTTGCTTAGCACCGATGTTCTTGTCCATCACTAGGGTGATACCATTCTTAGTGTCTGTTATCTTATTAATAGAATGTCTTCTTCTTTGGACAATAAAGTTCCATATTCCATTGTTTTGAAATGAACCTTTGTTTATATTTCTCCTCGAATTTTTTGTGGTGTGTTTTGTACACGATACGTGTACAGGTTTGGATAAACTTTCAGCCAAGTTATCAAATGTGTCTTTTTAGGATATACTTTCGCCTTCAAAAAGTGTATAAATGTTATTCAGCTAAGACTAAAAGAAATTACATGTTTGCAAGTGTCACATTTTTTGAAGAAACTCCTTTCTTCTCATCCTCCAAACAAAAATGTTAACTTTGCCAACAAGTCTTGCCTTTTCCTTTTGTGTATCCTACTCCTAACATTGTTCCTACGACTTTGAATAATTCAAATTCTTCTCATCAGCCTAATTCACCTTGACCATCTCCTCCTTTTATCACCTCTCAACAACTAACTATATTTAATACATATTTAAAAAAAAGATCATCTGGGTGGCAGGCATTGGGAAGGGGCTTTCATGTTGGGTGGGGAACAACCAGAATGCAATCGATGGCCTTTCAGAATGCAATCTTCAAGAAATTTCATCTAAGTTTAGATTTGGCTACAATATTAAAAAAAATGAGGAGCAAGAAAACAAATGTGATGTTCAAGGGCAAAGGCAAGAACTGGTACAAATGTCTTCAACTTTTCAAAAGAGAAATGTCTTCAATTAAGAAGTGGACTTTAAAACTAACTCAACCCCACAAAACCAGCATGTAAGGTGAGAATTGCACCAACTTATATATTGTAAATTAGTCTAATCTCTCTAGTCAATGTGGGACTTTTAACATAGCTCCCTCACGCCAATGCATATATATCTCTAGCATGAGACTAAACATTATTGGGTGGTTTGATAGAGGTTTGATAGTGAGTGAAACAACAAACCCAACAAATAAGAAATTTCGTTAGGATAAGCTCTAATCAATGACTCTAATATCATGTTAAGAAGTGCATTTTAAGCCTAACTCAATCCCACGAAATCGGCTTGTAAGTTAAGGTTTGCACCCACTTATATATTGAAAATTGGCCTTATCTCTGATCAATGTGGGACCTCCAACATCTTTTAACACCACACCAACCTTCAAAATAGATTCTTCCATCTTTTCTAAACATATTGTTGGTATTGAAAAGATGAATGAGTTTAACTATTCCACTTCCATTGTAGAGTTACCTAATCCTCCTACATAACTAGTTGATTCTAGCAACATTTGAAGACTTTATCAATAGGTGTGTGATACGCCAATCCACTAGTAACATTGCTTCAGTGTCACACACTAGTAATTCATCTACCAACCTCTCTCAATCACATTCTCTTGGTCCCAGAGTTATCGACTCTAGTGCAACTAATCACATCTCGTAATTGTTCTTTTCTATTCCTTTACTACAGTTGTCATTATGTCGTTTACAATTATTGCTAATGGTTCACCAACACAAGCTTGTAGCATTGATACCATCCAATCCCTCTCATCCCTTACTTGACTTTATTCTTTATATCCCTAATTTCCCTTTTAATCTATCATTTGTGAAATCAATCCCAGGAGGATATTATCCTCACCTTCACTAAAAATAATGTTACCTTGTTGTATCAAATACTGTTAGATGATTGGTGCCAAATGCAAGCCACATGGCCTTTACGATTTGTATCCACCAACATCAGTATGTGCAACGATGATCTCCACAAAAATGATTTGCACTCAATTAGGACAACTTAGGTTAACAAAATTGCAAAAGATTGTGTTAAGTTTAAAACATTTGTCTAATTTGAATTGTGAATCATGTTAATTAGGAAAACATGTTTGTGAACCTTTCCCTAATAGTCTTAATAAATGAACTTTGTCTCCTTTTCGTTTTTAGTTCACTCTTATATGTGAGGTCATTCTTGTATTGTTACACCTTTTGGTTTTAGAAATGTTGCTACCTTGATTGATGATCAGTGTTATCAATATCAGATAACAGAAAATATTGAAGACCCAAAAATCCTTTATAAAATTATAATGGAAATCATATTGGGTCATAACGGAAACATTAGGTTAGAAGAAATACAATATATACATTATAAAGAAAATCTGAAATATAATTGTTGTGTAAAAGTAATGACATTATGTATAGAAAATTCAAATATGGGGTGAAGAAGAAGAAAAGAAAAAAATTAAGAAAGTAAGTGCACTTGACAAAAACATTGTAATGAGGACCATGGGAACATTCACATGTTTGTGTTTGACCCAGGTGGAGCCATATCAACCAACAACTATTCACTTTGAGGACAAGGTGAATGTTTAAGGAGACTATCGCTAGGTAGCCCCCATTAGAAGCTAGTTAGTTATATTAGTAAAAAAAAAAATATGAAGAGGGATTTTATCACGTCATTTTTTAGGATTGAGGCATTTCGGATTTGAAGAGGTGCAGCACTCCAAAGTTCTGCAGTTTTTCTCTATATATTTGATCCGGTTTCTACCAAACCACCTACCAACTACCCAAATCCCTCATCAGTGGGTCATTTCAAATTATGGTTGTTATACTAATAAAAATACTTCTCTTAGAAAAACCAAATGTAGTGACCAAAACAGGAAAACAAAATTCTCTTGATTAAGTTTTCGTTTTGCACTTGCCAATGTTGTTTTCATAAAAATGAATCATAAATCCCTGCGACAGCAGGATTATATGATATTTGACATGCTACTAATACATGCATTTAGACACACCATAACAAATAGCAAAAGAAACATATTTACCACTTTCTTCACTCGTTCATTTGCAGCAGGAGTACCTCCAACAACAGATTCAGGGTGATAAGGACTGCTGACACGCACATCATTCATCACAACTATGACTGTCTTGTCCCAGCGGACTGGAAGCCTGAGTACATACTAACTCATCAGTTAAAAAGAAAATTAAGCTACTGAGAAAAATATACAAAAGCTAGAAAGGTTTAAATCCTAAGGAAAAGAGGCACTCTTAAGGCATGCAAGGACGGAACATTTAATTTAATGCTCTCAGCAAGCACCAAAAAGTGATCCACAACAATAACTAACTACAGAGTTCAACTTGAGGTATAAAGTGATCCCCGTTTCTTTTAATTTGATAACAACTAAAAACTTTTATTCCAAAATGCATAAAAATTAGACAAATACTATTCCTGTAAAGAATGGCTGTCATCCAAGAATCGATAAACACTGCAATATCAAATGTGCATCATCACAAAATAATTAACTAAACTATCAATACAAACTGGAAGGAGGACTAAAATCATATCAAGACTATACAATACATGATAATTATATAGTTGGATTTGAGAACAGCCTTCATAGTCAGAAATCATACTAAAAGTTCAAGTACTAAATTAATAACCACGACTTATATAGATAATGACTGCAGTTTCACATCACAATTAAAATCCTAAGAACAAGAGAGGAAAGAAATCTTCTAGAAAACAAAGGTATAGCATATATATTATAATATAAGCATACACAAAAAATTGGAGTGTGATAACCAGGTGCAACTCGATGACCCTTGGAGGAGAGGCAAGATCTAATTTTGTGATTAACAACTATGAGTGCAGTACAATGTGCTGGCTCTGACAGACAATTTTTGCATTTTTGGCTTCAAAAATTGCTGCTACAGTGACAATAGTCATGTACGACATGATGGCCATAGGACGACAAGATATCATGACCCACATTGCAAGAACAGTGTGATTCAACATGAAATCACAATTCTTACGATTCTAGACCAAATCATTCAATTCACTTTGCATGGACAGATTCACTTTGCATGAACAGGTACGCAAACAATTCATTCAATGATTTGTATCGCTAGCTTCATGAATTGTATTGCATGATACTAACTACCATACATTTGAGTGCTTATGAAAATTAACTTTTAAAGAGAAAAGTAAATAATTTGGATGAATCCTACTGGACCATAAGCTATCAATCTCAAACAGCAAAGCATAACAACTGACCCCAAAAATGCTATAGCACAAAAATATGAATTAATCACAGATTGTGGTGCATACAAGCTAGCTTTGAAACTGCTATATTTGTATAATAGAAAATGGAATGGTAGTGATTTTAAATATTAACAAAAACAAAAGTAGTATCCCACAAGATAAGGTCTGTATGGATTACACAATGTAATTGAGCTCAGTTAAAGGGAAAACTCTTAGATATCAAAATATCTCTTAACAATTTCCACCATTGACCTCACTGATCCCTCTCTCGCTCCCTTTCCATTTGACCAGAAACCATAGAATCTACTCTCCTCATCACGGCCTCCACGGACCTGTGTCCCCAAACCACCTTGAAAATTCGTCATCTTGTCTCAAAAAACCATCTTTCATTTGACCTATACTGTGAGGTCACACATCCATCTAATATTTTCATATTTGCTACACACTATTTTTCTTGTTTTCCATGGCAGATAGCCAATAATCTGTTATGCCGTATAGCAGGTTGAGTGAAAGAATACAAAAAAGAATGACCCCAAGGGGAACGAGGCTATTCTCGCCTCACTTGAGCGGGTAGGAGCTGCTTCTTCCTGATTGGTTAACCAGAGAAAAGCATGTGGATCAATGTTATACGAAAGAAAAGATCTTTTGATGTGCCTCTTTCGGTTGCTATCTAGCTTTACCGAATGAAGTTAGTCACCTTCCTTTTCCACTTTCAGAGTGTGATGGCAATATATATGTATATATATCAACTAGAAGTATATTAACTCAAAAGTTTAATTAACTGAAGACTTGAAAAAAATGACAAGAGCATGCAGGACAAATGCTGCAACCACAACAATGATAGGAACCACAAAAATGATAGGAACTGCAATATCAGACACATTTGCAATCCTAATGTGAGAAATTACACACAATGCAATAGTGCCACTAGAGTGGCTATTTAACAACACTGCTTGTTGTCCCTTTAAAACCTAGCATTTAATACCATATAATAAACACATATGTATAGCAGTATAATAGAACTTCCCTGTGAGCTTGGTATGTAAATGGCAATCTCAAATAACCTCGAAAGCCTTTCTCCATTTTAACCATCCTAATTATATCCATATGTAATGTCTTCATTAATTTTTACATCATTTTGTAATGCTGGTCTAAAGTATTTAAGTTTAGAAACATGCAGTATGACACCTTCCATTTTTTACTTGCAATTGCAAAATAAATAATGTATATACTACACATATAGATAGTCAAAAACAAAAAAGAAACCCAGACTAAAGAAAATAATGATAAATGATAAGGTTAGTTTATGCACAAATCACCATCAATCTAATCTAGAGGCAACAAGAGCATCGCAATGAAGTCAAAATATGAAAGACGATGGTGGAATTAGTATAAGGAAAAAAGCATGACAAATCTTAGTTAGATGTGAACTGAGAAGAAGAAAGAAAAGGACAAACGGAGGGAAAAGATAGTCCTGTAGAGTATGAGGAATAAAAGTCAAAAGAGCGTTAACTTTTTGTAAAATGGTCAAAATGGATTTAAAATCACATTACATTTTTTACTCAAAAAATGCATTAGAAATGAGGGGGGAACATAATTTAACTTAAAATACCCTAAAAGACATTGTTTTAGAGGTAAGAATGGGTTATTGAATCCTATACCATGGTAGTGCCCCTATAGCAGGGAAAAAGTCACTGTTAAAAACCACTCTGCTATTTTCAATCCCATAGCAACAAGCCTGCTCTACTCCTTACGCCACTGTAACATAATATTGAAGTCCAATATCTCTCTATAGCACCACTATAACACTGCAAAGGACAACTACTCAAATACACACATGGATATGCTAAATTTGTAGAACCCCAGGGTCATTCCACGACACTGAACACATATAACATGCTATCAACAACTGTGTGCGACTTCAAGCATGGGTATGTTTGTGTCAGTTTGCCTATTTTTGTTTCTCTACTCAATTAAATTTATTTATCCTTATTTGACAGGGGCAAGATGCGAGCTTTATTAATTTCTTTTATCATACACATTTCCACAACAATCTACAAATGTTGTATTCTATGAGCGTCATGCTCTAAACTCTATTGGCTTCAAAACATAGTCAAAGAAAAAATATACACGCCAGGAAACAAACCAGGCAATAACTAAAATCCCGATCCACACCACAGTGGTTAGTTCAACACTACATTTCACTCACACAGCACTTACGTTTTGGACAAAGCATCGAAGATGCTCTGCGCCTCGCTGGTAACCCCAACCCCAATCCTCTCAGCATCAGCCTCTGCTTGTCTACACCCAAAATCATTTGAAACCACACATGAATTTCATAAAAGAACACATTTAAAGAAAACTAGAAAAAAGAAAAAAAGCCGGGGAATTGCAAGAAAATACCTGATAGCAACTTCTTCCCTAGCTTGGAGAGCGGCGAGGTCAAGGAAGCAGTTGGTAGGATCAAGTGGGTCTTCGGCCTGGCCGAGAAAGGTGAATTCTTTGATGTAATTAGCCTTGAGCAACCTAATGTTCCGACGAGGGCCATGTTTGGAAGGTTCCTGGAGTACAAGGATGTTGGAGGGTCGATCGTAGGTGACAACCTGGCCTTCGAATTCGTCGCCCAACGTTGTCCTGATCGACAGCAAACACCCCACCGCCAGGTCCTCAGGGTTGTTGTTGTTGCTGTTGCCACCCTCCATTGCTGTGCTCTCTGTTCCTTCCTACCCTTCCTTCGACCAAACAAGACTCTTTCTTGCACACAGTATTCAACAGGGAACCTTATTTAGGGCTTGGGATTCCCACCTTGTTTATGCTTCAAGTCTCTGATTTGGGCTACTTTTCATAACAACTTGAATTCGGTGTCCTCATTGGGCTTACCAACTTTTACTTATGTATGTCTGATTTTAATTTCTTTTTTTTACAAAGTAGTTTTTTTTTTTACTTACATTGTTCTATATTTACATAATTTTTTCTATTTGATTGTAGATAAAATAAACATTTTCCTCGTTTTAATTCTTTTATGATTTTTGTTTAAATGGGGATTATTGTTTTGAAAACAGAAAATTTCCATTTTTCTTAAAGTTTTTTTAAACTGGTTGTATTCATTTCCATACTAGTTATATATATATTTATATATTTTCACTTACTTTTATATGATGTGTCATGAGATATCTTATATTTGTATTTCTCCTTTCTTATCTTTTACTTATATATCAAATTTTTACAATAAAAACTTTCGTTTAGTAAGTTTTAACGTTGAATCGTTGAATCATATAACATAATCTTCCAAAATTCGTGAGAGAAGATAATTCAAATTTAATCAATTTATTTTTAAGTATTTTAATTACTATCAAATATAGAGAAAATATTAAATATTAAATAATTGTTACTTCTTGATCAAAGTTAATGGTGGTAATGTATGGTTGGGTCCGGTTGGCCGGTTCGCAAGCCCATCAAGAAAATACTGGGTGGACTGAAATATTGAGTTTGTTGGCCCGCATAAGCCACAGTCCGCATGGGTTGACCCGCGACCCGCATAAAAAAAAACCTACACTTGTGTATATTAATTACTTTCTTTATTGACTTCTACATGGACATTCCAAGTTCTTGTATGAGTGAAAAAAAAAAGATGTTATGTATTTTTAAATGTGTTAAGAGTTGAATGATGCATCGTGTATGTCAAGATACGAATATGAATATAATCAAAATGTTATCATTATCATTCAACTACCCAAAGTATTTGCTTCATGTTGTGAACTGCTTAAAGTTTTCCAATTTGTTAAACATTGAAAACTTTCTCATAAAAATTTTAGTTTAAAAAAATAATTAAACGAGTCGGCCCGTGGAAGAACTTATGCAAGGCAAACCAGACTTTTCAGCATGATTTTTAACACGGGTAGGGCCTCAAAGGGCCGAGCCAGATCGTATTGCCACCCCTAGTTGAAGTTCGTCTATATGTTTCTAATTAATATTTATACAGACAATTAAACAACTTATAAAGGGAGGCCACAACGGTTATGTGACATAATATTTATTTATGAAAAAAATTGACGAGCTTTAAAGTGCATTAAAGCTCCAACTATATATATATATATATATATATATATATATATATATA
>Ga0214543_1007836_pt1 | contig 17965 bp, 14 predicted proteins | sample CNSS2metaG_FD_160094 | JGI IMG/M metagenome (GOLD analysis project Ga0214543, IMG submission 160094) | Root nodule microbial communities from cowpea collected in UCLA plant growth center, Los Angeles, California, USA - CNSS2 | ecosystem: Host-associated > Plants > Roots > Nodule | place: USA... | reverse complement strand
TACTGCTGTTGCCGTTGGTTTTTCGCTGCTGCTGCCGCTTTTGATGTAATATATTACAGCGGTTCCAGGGACCGATGTAATATATCAAACACTTACTACATCGGGAACTACTACATCGGTGAGAAAATCGATGTAATAGGCCCAAAATAACCGATGTAATAGACTTTTTTTGTACTAGTGTTTTTATTATTTTATAAAAATTAGTTAAAATTAATATTAAAGTAGTAAGTAAACGGGTACGGGTATGGGTACGAGATTATACCCATTACCCGGTGGGGATGGGGATGGGACAAAAGTTTGATACCCGTTGGGTTTGGGTATGGGGATGGGGATGAATTTTTTTTACGGGGATGTGTATGGGATAGTGAAACCCGTCCCCGCCCCGCCCTGTTGCCATCCCTAATTATAATCAAGCCGTGGCCTCTCACCCCAGAACAACATCTAGTTTCCTAGAACAGATGGTTCGATGTGTCCCACTTAACGCAGCCAGACTTTCTCCCTTATTCCTCAAGGAATTATGAGTAAAAACATCGATGCATTGCACATCGGGCACTAGACTCGCAACGAGCCGAAATAAGGTGAAACATCTATCCCTTCCCCATTGCTTCACACAGGCGAGAGGGTACAACACTCGAACCAATCCTCTACCACTGCTTCACACAGGCGAAGAGGACCCCTTCCCACCGCTTCACACAGGCGAAAGAGTCTTCACTTGATTCCTAGTTATGGAAAACCTCACACAACATTTAATTCCACCAAGAGTTTTCAAGCAAATCAAAATACTCTTAATATGCAAGACCTGAAGATTTCTTATTGCCAACCAAATACACACCGTCACTTCATGCTTGAAATATATCACACTTGTATTTAATACATGCCAAATATTTAATAAAATACAAGGAAAAGAAAAAAAAAATTAATACTCCAACTGCATCTAAACCTTTTAAAGAGAACAACAAAATATAACTTATCATACATGCAAATTAAAACCCGCTGCCCCAATTTCTTTTACGCATGAATAAAACTAAAAAAAAACAAGAGAAAGACAAATGATTTTGTACCCTTTATTCACGTGAAAAGCTATGCCAAAAGGAGAAAGAAAACGCATGGCACGGTCTGCACCAACTTTAAAGAATGAGCTCTGATATATTAACAAAGTGGTATGAATGGTTTGGAGAAAAAGAGACTAAAACAAACCCGTGGGCTCCACCATCTCATGCATTCACGTGTGGTCTTAATAGAAAGAGAAAGATTTTAAGAGAAGGAGAGAGATGGCTGAAACATGTGAAAGAGAAAAAAAAACCATGTCTTTATGTGAATTTAATGGAAAGGGAAGAAAGAGAAAATTTTTAAGAACCCATTCTCATCCCTGCAAAGTGAAGAAGACCCAAAACCACACCAATCAATGCGTAAACCACCCTTCAATGTTCTAAGAACCCATACCTCTAACTAACAGATTATATAAACTTTTTAAAATACCAACTCCATGAACATGCACTCTGCAGATTAAGTACCAACGACGCATAAAGGATGAAAAGAAAACAAAGAGACCGAAAATGAAACAGAATTCCATAGGCGAAGAGAAGGATGAATTCCCGTGAACGTGCAAACGTTACTTCCTTTATCCCTTATCCAACCAAGAGTAACTACGCTTACTGAAAGAAACAGATGAGACACAACCTTATCTATGCAATTACTATTAAGAGGTAAACAAAAAAAAAAAAAAAAAAAGAACAAATGCATGAACCCATGCAAACCAAACTGCTGCACCATAAACCTACTACTGCACCATGAGCCCGCGGCTGCACCGTGTACATCCATGAACATTGCACATCACCAAGATGTCGGCAGCCACTACTCCGGAAAACGCAGCCCTCAACACAGGCGGCCACCCTCCGCGTCTGAACCAACTCTGCAAGGTTCCACTCCAGCAGCTGCAGTCCCGCGAGAGCAACACCACCTTTCATTTGTTTCACCGTTGCATCACCTAAGAACTAAACCCTCCAAAGCTACCATTTCAACATGAATTCACACGCTGCCAACCCTGAATAGAAACACGACACAACTGCATCCCTGAACCCGAAAACAAGAGCAACCCACACGAGAATCCCCAACCCTCAAACACGCATGGCATTCATCACCAACGAAAACGGAAGAATGAACAGAAAACATGTATACCCACATGATAAACAACAAGATTAACCTACAACAAACCGGCAAATAAAGTCAGCTTCACCTACACTACACATGTATATTTGTCAAGTTTCATTCATCAATCAACACAAAACAAGAGAAGAAAAACAAAGTTGGCTTCCCCTACCTCTCTATATGATTCCTCTTCTCTACCACAGCCACTAAAAACTCCAACTTGCACTCTTCCTCTCTTTTCCTTCTCCCGTCCTAACCCCTTTTTTCTAAAGAAAACTTCTAGGGTTTAGCTTTATCTAATCCCACCAAATAATTCAGTTAAGATTCTTGAAGTTTGAATTATTTCTCTAGCCCATTTTATTTTTCTTAGCATTTAACTCCAAAAGATATAAAAGAAAGAAACAGAAAGGAAAAAAAAAAACAACACTGATTCTATCATTTTTGGAACCCAATATTTCCGCATGCCCTATTGGCCGGAAACACAAACCTATTCACGTTCCATGGGCCTCGCTCCTTTAAAGAAGAAAAATATTGAATTTTAAAACCAACACAGAGAAAATTTCCGCCAAGTAGGTTCGAACCCGTACACTTGCTTACCTTTGCACCCAACTTTCACCACTAAACTACATGTCATCACATTTTTAATATGCATTATAAAATTAAAGTACTTATACTCCACAAACCATAATTTCTTAAAGTAGATAAATAGCAACTCTAATTACTCATTTAATTAAATTTAGTCTTTTGTCATGACTAAATTTATTTATAGATCCATATCAAAATATAAATCACTTTTTAATTTTACCTATAATATTCCAATTTGTTCTTGGATCTCACGGTGAAGACATGTATATTTTGTTGGTTTCTTTGTGAATGTGTGATTCTGTTATTTTATTTTCATCATCTAAAATTTTGGAGTTTTTGTTAAAAATTATTGAGTTAAGTTAGAAATAAAATGTGTGAAAGTGATATAGGGAAAACCTTGGCTAGGAAAGACAAGGTTTTTAAGTTCGTTCATTGTGACTTAGCTCTTTTTTCTAAAACTTCCATATGTTGTACTTTTAACGAGGAAAAGGATCCTTGGACGAAGTTTATTTTTAAATGCTTTAGGATTTTAAATACTTTATGATGTTATTTTCAAACATGAAGACCTTGCTAAGTTAGCTTACCCTTGTGTTTGTGTTGTGACTTCCACCTGCGATCGTATCTTTATACATGAGCAGACGATGGTATAGGTGTTGAGGAAGATGCACAATAGCGAATGATGAGAATTGGGGTCTTAGAGCTTTTATTTCATTGCTATTTTACAATTTTGTCAAGTTAATAAAAATATCATGATGTAAGACATGAATTTCCTTTTTATTTGAGTTTTAAATAAAGTGATTCAATTTTATTTTTAAAGAAAGTATTTGAAATAGGATTATTTTTGTAGCTATATACCTTAGGAAAGAAAAAAAAATGAGGTCTTACATTACCTATGAAGGTTGCAACCCAAAAACAATCAAACATAACTAATATTTTTATCAACTTGCATAACATAACCTAAGTATTATAATATGAAAACTACAAAAAAGTCACCAATTTAAGTGAAATATCATCATCCACTTAGTGGTTAATGAAAAACTTGTTCATGATTAAGTAGAAATCAAATATGACATTCATGTTGCATAAATGATCAATAATTGTAAAAAGACTCGACACCTACATCTAAGCATGTGATGTGAACAATCATGGGACAACATTCAACTCTTTATCGAAATCAAATATTTATGCATAAACCCCCTGACAAACTAACTCATGACTTATATCGACCATCACGACATTAAGAAACCTACATTTGACTACATGTTTATTTGTTTAATTTCATCTATATTTATATTCATTCAATTACGTATATTTTCTTTGCAAATATTAAATCAATCCCCCCTAATAAACTATGGTAATTTAAACGGGGATAAGGATGAAGGTGGGAATATTAAATAGGGTGTGTATGAGGATAGGAACGGAACATATATCTACATACTCATCTACATCCTCATACATAATTAAAAAACATTAGGTCCTCAAACCCAATTAATGCAAAACATTTCCATCAAAATGGATTCGACCAGTGTAAAAAAAAAAAATTTATTTGTCAGCCCTAACTGTAACTTCTCTTTTATTAAACATTCTGCTGTTTAGTTCTTTTAATTTACTTTCTAGATCTTATTATAAAGATTATTAATATATATATATATATATATATATATATATATATATATATATATATATATATATAAACAAAATTATGAGTAAAAAAATATTCCAAACTAATTTTCAATTTACTTGTTATACAAATTTCAAATTTATTTACATTCATAAACATCACTTTTATAAGCATAAATTCTAAAAATAAATCTTTCCTTTTCATAATTATTTTAAAAATAAATTTTCATTTGACCAATATTTTATTCATGATATTCATTATTTACAACTTAATAATTATATTATATAGAACACTTTCCACTATTTTGTTTTTACAATTTTTTTCTTTTTTGTAAACAGTTCTTAATTACAGACTTTTTTATTTAAATTTTCTTAATTTTTTTCTACTCAAATAATTATATTTTCAAATATTTATTTCTCTAGATTAATCTTGCATACACTTATTTTTTAATATTAACAATTTTTTTACAATTCAAAATAATTATAATTATATCAGAAACTTTCTATTATTTTCTTACAATTCTTTCTTTTCTTCCTTTTGTTAATGTAACTTTTCTTATTTACATATTTTCCCAATTTAAAATTTCTTAAAATATATGAATTTATAAAACAAAGTCTTTATCAAATTTTTGACTTGTCTAAATAATTATATCCTGCACGCCTATTTTTCAAATTAAATCTATTATTATAAAATATCTTCCAAACCAATTGCGTTTTACGAAAAAAAAAGTATTTTCTTTAACAAAAGTTTTCCTTCCCCGTTATTTTTAAAATGAAAAAGGAAAAAAATACAAGTTTGAAATTCGATTTCCTAAAATTGAGTTCTAGTTATTTTTTTGCCAGCCTCTACACCCATTCACAATCTTAGGAACCGAATTCTGGAAGAGTAAACACTGTCTTTTTTTAATATATAATCTACACTATGCCATAGGGTAAAAAAAAAAGTATTTTGTTTAGGTGAAAATTTTAAGTGAGTTGAACATCCTGAAACATAACTATAAGATTTCAAGTAAAAAAAAAAAAACAACAACAAAAATCTCTATTACATTTGGTGAGGACAAAATATTGAATTAGATGATGTTTTTGTTATGGAGACAAAGTATAGGTGCTTAAATGGCCAGTTTGATAATGTAACAGTTGAGCTAATCTTGTAAGTGATTTGTTTATGAATCAAGAAATATGTTATGAACATTTATTTTAATCCTTGTATGATATATGTTGTAAATTATAGATTGAGTCACTTGTGGAAAGTGATGTACCAAACTCCCAATATGATTTATTTCAATAATATTGTGTTTGCAAACAACAAACATCATGGATAATGGTCAATCAAAATGATACAACACAATTGATCCAAATGATACATTTTTTGTCTTGTGGATAGAGTTTAATAAATTTTTGTCTTCCACTTAGTCAAAAAGGTTGTCAAGTCCTAATTCGTGAACAATAACGTTGCATTCGGAATCAATTGTCTGTGTCATGAACCCAAGGGGGTTGACATAGCGTGCCCTAGAGGCAGCACCCATGTTATTAGTGAGGATGATCCTATCGGACTTGTTTGGCATTGCCTCTTTGCATCGTCCCTCATTTGGTGAGTTTGCAACCACCACACATATGTTATCCTCATGATCACCATGAACAGAGATGCGATACAAGCCAATTGCATCAGTTGTGCTATTCTTCATATAAGTCATTGTGTTATTATATTCGTTGATGCATTCCAGAGTCACATTCACACCTATAAACACATATTCAAACACTCCTTATTCTTGTTCAATGGGTTATGTTAGGGACTTAAACTTGATAATGATCAATTGTAACATGTATAAATATGAATGCATGTGAGTGTCTCATGATTAAGGAAAGTTACCTGGCAAAGGGAAGCTGAGTCTAGACTCAAATGTAAAGTGGCAAGGATCACAATAAATCTTGCCTTCAACATAGAATTTTTTAGATATTTTGCGAGCCAATGCAGAGGAGAAGCACAAAACTGAGACAAAGAGGACAACAACAACAAATGACCTTGCCATGGTGATCAATGGATTTTTTTTATGGGTTATTGATGTTGTTGCCCTTGGGATGAGAGAATTAAGGTGTTAAGGAATTCTTTTATAAGACCATGAATGAGATTTTGTTTTACCTTTGTGTGGTCATTGTGTCAGTTCACCTTATTTAGACAATCAAAACTTTCTATAAATGAATTTTCCTTAATATTTGCTAACTAATTCAACCATAATTTGGATGTCTTTATCTCCTATTTAAGTAAACGACTACAAAATATCATAGACATTATTTAAAATTACGTGCATACATAAATATTCACAACAAAACTTAACAAAGACTATATAAATGAATCTCATCCACATTTTGTCAATATTTATAGGTTAAGAAGTTTGAAGTATAATAAAATGCAACACAATATGTTATTTTCAACCTTATTTAGTATATGTTCATATTACACTATTAAATATGTATATAAAAAAAATTTAAAAATACATAATTTTCATCTATAATGTTTAGATTTTTATCGTGTAACTCTACCTTATTTTTTTTTATGGCTTTTTTGTATTAGAACACAATCATAGACAAAATAATTAAATAAGATCGAGAATAATAAACAATATCAATATACATCTAACTTATATATATATATATATATATATATATATATATATATATATATATATATATAATTATTTGATATATTCAGTTATCTAATAATTTTGGTATAACTATTATCTATGTAATCTTATATTTTTCTTATCATCAAAAACTGAATTTAATAAAAGAGAGTATTTGGGACGCTCTAATCCTTTTACAACCCTTTTACATATACTATCATGGAAAATAGATATAATTTGTTAAACATCGTAAATAGTTTCCCTACATGATAAAATTACAAAGATCAAAATATTGTTTCCTTGCTACAACAAGATGCTCCAACTCATGAAGGCTTTTTCCTACAATCTTTCAGTTCTTGTTGGTGACTACCCGCCCCTATGTATGCATTTAGTCCAAACCTCGTTCCTACAAACCAAAGACAATACTTTAGTAAAAACGATATATCTAATATACACAAACCAGGAGGGGGTTGAATTAGTATTTTAAAAATTGAATCTCTTAAGCAATTCTTAAACAGTTTGCTAGCCATTAACATATACTCTAATAGATTAACATATGCACGTCTTCATGGATTATCTTTAAATCGACAAAGAAATCAATAGAAGAAGAAAAAAGGACAACGATTTTATATTGTTTTGATTCAAACTTGAATCTACGTACAACTTTCATCTAAGCAACCTGAGCTTACAAAATTTCAACTATTTCAATAGAGTTTCAAGAATTACAAGTGCTATTAATAATTTTATACTCTAATGAACCAAAAACTTAATACACTAATCAAGAACTATCCCCAATTGCAATGCTTGACACAATTGCAATCAATTGTTCACCTACATAGTGAAATACACTATAAAGAAATGAAGTTTACAAAAGAATAAAAGGAATGAATACACTTTTGTTGTGTAGAAATTGCAATGAATCCCTAGTGGGAAGCCAGAATCCAGTAGTGTGATCTTCAAGAACTCAAGAATTCCTCTTTTCCAATCTCTCAATTGCCTTAGATTTCAAAATCAGTCATGTTCTAAAATGTGAATCAAGGTTGGTTTAAAAAGGAAACATTCCTACTAAGATTAATTGATTAGAAAAGTAATCTAATCAGTTATCGAGACAACTTAATTGATTAGGTAAGTAAGCTAATCAATTATTGAGTTATAGAAGAGTTTCTCTCACTTCAGATTTGTCCTAATCAATTATGTTAATGCTCAAAATAGTTAGATTAGTGGATTTAAAGAGTTTTAAGCTTGACTTACAATGATTCTAAATAGACACATTACTCTTAGTGACCGAACTACAATTGCTTGTGACCAAACTAGGACATTACTCTTGACTTGGGCATCATAAAAAACAACAAATAGGTAGGATGATAAACTCCATCTTTCAACAATGTCCCCTTATTTTTATGATGCATCCTGGAAAATAAACAATACCTTTCTCCCCCTTTGGATATTAGGAAAATTAGGCATAAAAAATGGAGAGAAAATAATGAAAAAAATAGCCAATCATAATGCAAAATATAATCAAACTAAAACCTTTTAAAAACATTATAAATCCTAATTTATATTTGTTCCCCCTAACTAGAAACCCCCTATAGTAATGAAAAGGCCATTGGAGAAGAGTGGTATTGTTATAGATGAAGAGTAAAGATGAAGAGAGTGTGATAGTCATGGAATGCATGTCATCATATAATTTGATACTAGAGTAAAATGCAACAAATATGGATAGGAGAAAATGGAATATCAAAGTACAAGCAACATTGTTCAATCAAGTACCCCAAAAAGAACATCATAGACAAAATGTGCAAACCAAATACAACAAATTATATTATATTATCTCAAATATAACCAATCATAGAAGAACAATTCTGATCTTAAAAGCTAGAGGCATAGTTATTTCCTCTAGGAACAAGCACCCAAGCAATAATAAAACCTGTAGTTGTTTTCTCATTATAGATTTTCAAAGTTTGTAATGTAAAGAGTGTTGGTGACAGATATAATGATATAAATGTGTTCACACATAGGGAAATGTTTCGTTTAAGACACAAGTTACCAACATAGCATAATATTAATCAATTATGAACTTAGCTTGATGATTACTGCAAAGTAAACAAATACACAACAAATACATAAAAATAGCATAATATTAATCAATTATGATACTTAATTCATGAATTTCTGTAGAAACATGTAAAATGCACATTTTACTAAAACCATACTATGTCTAATATGTCAAAGTCATGGTTCTTCCTTTTTAGTGAAGAATCATGCAATAAATTCAAAAGTTGGGAGTACTTCAACCAGTAATATATTCTCAATCACAATAAAAGAGGAATTTTTCACCTTACCAATGCCCAAAATTTTACCTTTGTTATTATCTCCTTATGTAACATGACCATTGGCTTTGTAAGATATCTTGTAGAATTTTTTCACATCTCCTCTCACGTATCTTGAGCATCCACTATTTAAATACTAAATTTCCCTTGCATCAAGACAAAACTGTAACATAGATTAAAGAGAAGATGTTGGTACCCAATTGCATTTGGGTCTTTTCATGTTAGTGGCTTTAGATGTTTCTTTAGGTACCCATTTGTCTTTCCCTTACGAACACCATGCATGACCAATTTCATAACAATAGAAACATGTAATGCTTGATGGTTTACTCATGTTAAGAAAGCTATTGGGCTCTAATCAATTAATCTTACTAGTATAGTCTATACCTTCTTTGTTAAGTACGCTTCTTTAAGAACTAAGGATGGCATCAAGATTTGAACTACCTAGAGTGAACTTTGAAATTGTTTTCATCAACTATTTTATTTTTTTCTATTTGTTTTAGATAGCTTTTATAGTTTGGTACACTCTTCTTACAATTACAAATAGAATTATTCTTTGCTTTTTCTAGATCTTCTAAGCTAGTCTTCATATTTTCATTCTCATCCTCTAGTTTTTTAATCCATTCTCCAGCCACCCATTTTCCCTTTTGTACCTCTTATTTGAATATTGTAGATTTTTAGCTTCCTCATGTAGTTCATTGAATGCATCAAACAGTTGATAGTAGTTATTTTCATCATTGGATTCAAAACAACTTACACTGCTTTTAGAATATTCTACATCAGCAATCAAACTGAAGTTTGTTTCCTTTGCAGGACTCTCACTAGAGTTGTTGGATGTGTTGGAATCATCGTCCTTACATGCGATGTAAGTCTTTTTCTTTTTCTTATTCTTTCTTACTTCACTCATCTCTTCCAGTTTCTATTTCAAATTGAGAAATGGGCATTCTGGCTTAATGTGGCCAATTTTTCCACATTCAAAGCATGTTGGTGTGATGGGTTGCTCTTGCTTCTTGAATGGTTTCCTGTTTCTTGAAAATTTATTATTAAGTTTATTCTTATATTTTAAAAATTTTGAGAACCTTTTTACCATGAGATTCAATGCTTCACAGTCAAATTTTCATCATCTAGGTCATCTGTAGATTTAGTTTTTCTAGCAATAGACTTTGTAGCAGCTTTTGCAATAGTTTTTAAAGCTACAGTGTGTCTTCTTTCTCTTTCCTCCTCTTCTTCGAGCCTTCCTAGATCCAGTTCATATTCTCTTAATTTTCCAAAGAGAGTAGTCATATTCAAGCTTGTGAGATCTCTTGATTTAGATATTGCTGTGACTTTAGGATACCATGTTTTGTTTAGACTCTTTAAGATCTTGATATTGAGTTCTTCCTTCTCAAATGTTTGACTAAATGCCAATACGTGATTTACTATATGAGTAAACCTTTTCTGAACATCATTATGAACATTTCATACTCTTGGATATGGGTGTTCTTCCTTGATCTCTTAACTTTATTTGTACCCTAATGCGTCACTACCAAGACATCCCACATATCTTTTGTTGATTCACAATTAGAGACTCTGTAAAATTCAAACAAAGTTAGTTTAGAAGATGTAATATTCTTGGCCATAACATCATAGTGTGCTCTTTTGTTTTCATCAGGTGTCCAAAGAGAGAATTATTCAGGAACATATTTTCCTTCTACTATCTTTGTAGGTGTACTGCACCTAAGCGGACTAATAAAACCACACGGCCAAGCCCGCCAACACATAACCCTGCAGATGAAGTTATCAAGCAAGCAACCCGTCAAGCGAAAGCACATAGCGACCCAAGCCGCCTACTTCAGAGGACAAGACATCATTTGTTGACCACTCCAAACTTAGAATATCACAAGCAAGGCCATCGGTACCAACAAACATTAACTAAGGGCTTGGGCTTAGCCCAGGCCCATCTAGAACCCAAACACTGGCCCAGCCCACAAGAAGGGCAAACATAATTAATAACTCTATAAATACACATGGACCCAACAATTTAAGGTATGTTTTCATTAATCCCTTAATCAGAGATTTGACTTTTTGAGAGCCCTTTTTCTAACTTGATCGTTGGAGCCCTCTCCGCAGGTAACCCCTCAAGGGTCCAAACCACATACATTGACAGATGGCATGTTGAAGCCGAGGAGGAGCCAACTTGAGAGGTTGAGGATTGAGGTAAGGAAATATTTGTGTCCCTGACATCTCTTATTTGTTTCTGCAGGAACAGTAGGTTAGAAGGTTCCATTTACAACAGCATCCCACACACCTTTGTCTACTGGTTCAAGAAATATTTTTATCCTAATTTTCCAAAAAGGATAATTTTTACCTGTAAATGAAGGGGGTATGATAATAGAAGCCTCTTCTACAAATGTTTGAGATATATTGGTCATATACAAGATCTTTCTAATCGATTAAGGGTTAGATTAACCAATTTTGGTGCCAATTGTTAAAAATGATATGTCTAATATACACAAACCAAAAAGGGGGTGAATTTGTATTTCAAAAATTTAATCTCTTAAGCAATTCTTAAATAGTTTTCCAGCCTTTTATAAGTACTCTAATTGATTAACATATGCATGTTTTCATGGATTATCTTTAAACTGATAAAGAAAGCAATAGAAGAAGAAAAGGGGACAACAATTTTATACTAATTCAATTCAAACTTGAATATATGTCCAGTTTTCTTCTAAGCAACTTGAGGTTAGAAGATTTCCACTATTTCAATATAGTTTCAAGAATTACATGTGCTCCTAAATAATTCTATACTCTAATGAACTAAGAACTTGATACACTAACAAGAACTATCCCTAATTGCAATGATTCACATAATTGCAATCAAATATTCACCTACATAGTGAATAATACACTATAGATAAATGAAGTTTACAGAAGAATAAAATGAACGAATACATATTTGTTGTGCAAAAATTATAATGAATCCCTAGTGCCAAGCCAAAACTCTCAAAATCACATCCATCTTGAAGACTTCCTGAAAAATGTTTGAAAACCCAACAATGTGATCTCCAAGAACTCAAGAATTCCTCTTTTCCAATATCTCAATTGCCTCAGATTTCAAAATCAGTCATGTTTCGAAATGTGAATCAAGGTTGGTTTAAAAAAGAAACATTATTGCTAAGATTAACTGATTAGAAAAGTAATATCTAATCAATTATCGAAACAACTTAATTGATTAGATATGTAAGGTAATCAATTATTGAGTTATAGAAGAGTTTCTCTTACTTCAAAGTTGTCCTAATCAATTATATTAATGCTCAAAATAGTTAGATTAATTGATTTAAAGAGTTTTAAGCTTGACTTATAATGATTATAAACCAACACATTACTCTTAGTGATCAAACTGCAACAGTTAGTGATTAAATTGGGACATTACTCTTGACTTGGACATCATCAAAAACAACACATAGGTAGGATGATATGCTCCCCTTTCAAAATACTCCCATACTAACTATCTCCCTGTACAAAGATGAGTTGTACTCACAATATTCATCGTCTCTACATAAAATACCATCTCTTCCCCAACCCTTGCGATCTAACCTTATATTTATAAATCATGGATTAATGGTTCCATAGTTTATTGACACAATGATTTCAAGCTTTCAATTGGACATTTGTAGTAATCATTATATATGACAATGTGGCTTTAAGTAATTTGTATTTTATTCATGTCCATGCACTAGTTACTTGTGTCATACAAAAAATTTGTTTCTGGTTAAGATTGTCGTTTATCTCTAATTTATAAACAAAACAGAAAGCATAATTTAAGGTCTGAATCCAAATAAATGTACTATAAATGAGACAATATTATTTTTACTTGGATTGTATAAATATAATGAAAAAAAAAAGTAAAGGTGAAGGATGGACTCAAATTGGTGAGGTAAGTTATAAAACAAAAGATATTAATTAAACTAATTGAAATAAGTGTATAAATTAAATATGTCTCCAAAGAGAAATAGATACACAATTCAGTGAAGTGTATGAAGAGATATCACAATTAGGATCTGTGTTAGACCTACAGAGTTTTACTTTCAATATAATTTAGTTTTAAAACATATGTTCATCTATTTAGTTTTTATGAAGCGATCGATGTTTTCACCTAATAGGGTTTTATTGGAACAAAAGAAAATATATGCGCTTATCACTCATCATACTTCACCACATGGTCTATACAACCAACACGTAAGAAGTATATAAAGACAAGAAAACAAGAACAAGACAGGCTACAATGTTCTGAGAGATGCTATATAATTCACAAGACATGAATTTATGGTACGTTTATTTTATGTGGGATAGATTTGGTTAAACAACTAAAGATAGAAACCAAGGCATTTTTCCATTGGTGGAATTTTGTGTTTGAGAGGGTTGTTCGGGAACAAAACCCTATGCAACTATTACCCATTTGTTCCATTCCATAAATAGTATTGTCATGAACCACTTCCACAAACAAGATAGATATCCATGAGATTCAACCATTCTTTATCACTGAATTAACCTATTAAAGAAACCTTTTACGACCATTTACCACTAATAAGAATAATAATATTTTTTTTTGCAAAACCATGGTGTGTTTGCCATGGGTTGGGCATCACCTCCCCTTCATTCAGCAACAATTTTATGGATGTATTTTGTGTTACCAGTTTTTGCAGAGCTTCAGAGAGTTCAACATCAACCAAAACATGATGGAACCCTCAACTTTCTAGTAGTAGGAGATTGGGGTAGAAAAGGGAAATATAATCAATCCCTTGTTGCTACACAGGTTCATCTTCTTTCTCATTTTAATCTAATCTTTTATTTCATGATTTCATTTTTTGTATCAAGAAAATTAAAGATTAAATATATTTTTGGTTTTAAATTATTTTAAAAGATTGGGTCTTTTTCTTCCACTTTATAAAAGTTATGTAAAATATTGTATCCGACAAATATCCTTTATCATAAAAAAAACACTCTGCATGTCATTTGCGAAAAAATATTTTTATACAACTGTTTTTATGAGTATATTAATTACATATACGAGAGACCCTAAGAGTGTTCAATCCATATAAAAAACTATCAAAACTTACATAGCTATAACTTAAGGATTAAAACCCTTCCCAGATAATGACATATTATATAATTGTCGTAAGCTGCAAAGACGAAACTTATATTACACAGCTTCATCTTCTTTCTAACTTTAACATAATCTTATTCTAAGATTAATGGAACAATTTTATTTCATAATGTATTTATTATATTAGAAAATTAAGAATATGTTAATTATCTTTATACTATTTTTAAAAAGTTGTATTTCATCCATGGCCATAAATATATTTTACATACATGTAATAAAGTGCAAAATTGAGATAATATATAGTTTAACTTAGGAACAAAATATAATTTTTTTAAATAATTTGGTGACAAAAATAAACTTCTTTTTATCTTGAAATTAACAAGTCTAAATTATAGTATTTACAAGAAAAAATTGATTCGATTATCTTGTAAATATTGACATTTTGTTCTTTTTTTCCTCTATTACCATGTAGCACTCGTTTAATTGCTTGTGTATTGCGTGGAATCTATAACATTCTCTTTTTAAAATTGCACTATAGTTATTATATAGATAAAGAAACTAGTTGAACATTTAATAGTTTAATTAGAGTTACACCTGAGTTAATAAAATCATTTTAAAAAATTAAAAAATACATAAAACAATATTTTAAAAGGTATAATAATATCGTTATTTTATGAAGTTAAAATCTAATGTAGAATATAAATTTATAAGCTTTTAACATGTAAAGCACACATAAATTGAAATGTTTCAATATTGTTGATAATAAGAAGTTTATATGTATTGACAGATGGGAAAGATGGGAGACATACTTGATTTAGATTTTGTGGTATCAACTGGAGACAATTTCTACAAAAGTGGGATAAAAGGTTTAAATGATCCAAATTTTGTACAATCATTTTCCAACATTTACACTGCTAAGAGCCTGAGGAAGCAATGGTACTCTGGTATATGCAAAATCATTCCAATCTTACTTTAGGTTTAAATTTTATTACTTTTAAAATAATAATTCATCGTTGTAATTTGAATTTGAAATTTGTTATTCTATCAAATTTAATATAATTTAATCTCAAAATTTTAAAAATAAATAAATATAATATTCTAATTTAACTGCGTTAAATTTTTTTAACATATTAAATCCGGTTTATAATAATATTTGAGTTATTTAAATTATGTTGATAAATTTCAATTCAATATTAAAACATGTTTAATAAACTTTAAAAACTGTTGACGTCATTAGTTTAAAAGAATTCTATATATTTATTTTTAAAATTTAGAAATTAAAATATATTAAAGATAAAGATGAATTTCAAATATATTCGAACTTAATACTAAAAATATATTTAATTATGTTAATTAAATTTCAATTTAAAAAAGAAAAAATAGGTATTCGTGTTGCAGTTCTTTGGTATTATATTTTGTTTATATGCTAGAACTTAAATTTAAAACTATATTTTGGACAGTTTTGGGAAACCATGACTACAGGGGTAATGCATTGGCACAACTAAGTCCTATCTTAAGAAGAATTGATAGGAGATGGTTTTGCCAGAGATCATTCATTCTTAATGCAGGTATAATATTATAGTAACCATTTTTTCCATTTTCAACTTTTTAAACATTGTTTGTTAGAATAATCCAAATCCTATCACAACATTAATCTCCCATATGGTTTTCATTTAACAATAATATTTATGTTCATGTAGAAATTTGTGGATTTTTATTTTAACCTAATCATCACCATTTCTCAAATTTAATTATTTAAATTTGTGTATATATTTTCAACTTTTATGTATTTTATCAATTTGATAAATTTGTAGCAAAAAAATAATTATGCATCAGAAAAAAAAGATAAAGAAACAAAACAACGCGGTTTAATAGTTTTATTATTGAATTTTTTAAAACATCTTTTTTTTTTTACATGTCTTCGTATTTCCTTATAATTCTATCCAATATTCGATAGAGATGAAAATGTTTAATGATGAAAACAATAATTAATTCAAGATTAGAATAATAAAGCACTATTTGTTAACATGCTAATGATATTTAACACATTATTTTCTTTTGTCTTTTCTTAGGAGTTGCTGATTTTTTCTTCATAGACACAACCCCGTTTATTAATAAATATTTCAACACTTCAAGTCGTCATTATGATTGGAGAGGTGTGCTTCCTAGGGAAAAATACATTAAAAACCTTCTCAAGGTACCAAATAATTAATAATACTGTGTGTTTGGATAATTTTTTTATAAGTTAAATTATTTTAGGCGTATACTAAAATTGAAAAAAAAAATATATGAAAGAAAAAACTTTAAAATTAACTTATGTGCATAAATTAATTTTGACTTGTGAAAAATTCATTTTACTCTTTTTATAACTGTTTCTTAGAAGTCTAAGATTGTAGAAACACGACTCCTAAATGAATAATGATTTTTGTTTAAGATTTTACAAAAGTTTTTGTGACAATTAAGGATCTTGAAGAAGCATTGGTGAAATCAAGTGCAAGATGGAAAATCGTTGTTGGTCACCATGCAATAAGAAGTATCGGGCATCATGGTGATAGTGTAGAGTTAATAAATCACCTTGTTCCATTACTTAAGGTATGTATGGATATTATTCATTTTATTTGAGTCAAATATTGAAGAAGGCTAATGAAACATCACCAAAAAAAGATTAAGGTTTTCTTTTCTTTCTCTTTCAGATTTATATATCCCATTGAGATATGCAAGAACATTAATTTATATAAATGCATGAGCTTGATAATTTAAAGTTAAGAATTATCAATTTATTTTTTATAAGGATTAACATTAAACTAAAGTTTAGTATGTAAATAATACAATGTCAGCTTCATTCAGTTAAAGTATTTAATGTGTATAATTCTAAGACAAAAATTATAAGTAATTACTTGATTTGAATAATATTTATGGTAAAAAGACTTAATGATTATTTAAGGAAATAATATAAACTTATCATTCACAACGTATTAAAAAATAAATTACATGTACTTATCTTATTTATAAAAATAATAAACATATTATTCACAATTATTTATTACCCGAATACTTACCTTAATTGATATTAATATTTTCTAATTTCAGACATAAACTAATTATTGTTAACAATATAATAAAGGGTAAACAATGTTTGTTCTTTAATTTTTATTATGTTTTCTTTTGAATTACAATATTTATGTTTATAATATTTTTTTAAATTATGTGTTGAAAGTTCCACATCGACTAGAGATAAGATAATTTCATACTATATAAGTAAGGTGCAAACCTCACCTTATAAGTCAATTTTGTAGGATTGAATCTATTTATAATACAATTCAAAGAATCACAAAAGGCAAAAAATTACACGTGTCATTTTCTCTGAATTTGTTCAATTTCAAAATTTTTTATTTTTTTACCTCTTAAGGTAATTTGGACACGTGTCATCTTCTTATCCCGTCTCAGCCATCTTTCTCGCGTTTCACCACACTCACGTTAATCATCTCTCTCGACTTCCTCTCTCTCTTCATTTTCTCTCTCTGTTTACGCACACTTCACTTCTCTCCTTCCTCAAACCCTTCACTTCCTCTCTCTCT